>Ga0302221_10002763_pt1 | contig 10810 bp, 2 predicted proteins | sample II_Palsa_E2_1_FD_193517 | JGI IMG/M metagenome (GOLD analysis project Ga0302221, IMG submission 193517) | Peat permafrost microbial communities from Stordalen Mire near Abisko, Sweden - II_Palsa_E2_1 | ecosystem: Environmental > Terrestrial > Soil > Palsa > Peat permafrost | place: Sweden...
CCTTAAAAAAAATTTTTTTTTTTTTTTTTTTTTTAGCGCGCTAAGCCGCTTCCCTTTCTTTAATAGTTCTCGGATCTCCTTAGCGCAAAGAAGAAATTAATATCTTAATTCGATATTAATGTAAGCCTTATTAGTAGCTATAAATAGTGCGCTAATAACATTTGTATAAGGGTTAAAAAGGAAGTAAGTGCTATATAAGCCCCTTAAAAAATATATATTTTAAGTCTTAATATATTACTTAAAATAAAGCTAAGCTAGACAATTAACGCTATAATAGACGATACTTTTCAAAATCAAGTTTGTTTAAGCGACGCAACTTATATCTTATATCTTAACAAAGCTATAACATTCGACTTGGGAATTAATATTATAATAAACCCCTTAGCTAATGCTATTCTTAATTAAGTTTAGCTAGATTTTATAATATAAGATGCTTACTTCGACGGCTAAATGTCTTTTAACTTGGCAATAGATAATACTATAGCAAATAACGCCTTTAATAACGTTTAGCTAAGTTTTATATCTTGCAAATCTTATCCCGATAAACAAATTACGCTTAATACTATAAAAGACGAGACCTTTTATAACTTTAATCACATATTTAATTCTTATATTAATAAACTATTAACTATTAACTTAGCAATTAACTTTATAAGGGATAATATTTTTTATATAATTAGAGATTTATATCTCGATAATTTAAGGGCTAAAGAGTTTAAGAGGTAAAAAGAGAGTTAAAATAAGAAGATGCTCCTCTTTAGCTAAAAACGCAAAGGCAAAAAGTAAAATAATATTGTTAAAGATTTTCGGAAATTAAAAACTTTAAAAAAGATAAGCGAGTAAAAAACAACGTTTAAGAGAGTATATAATAAGGTTAATTTGCTTAGTTTATTCGAAAAGGTTAAAGGTAAAAGCTAATATTTAATAATATAATAAGTCGAGGCTTTAAGCAAAGCAATTATAGCTAATTAAGAAGGTAAGGCCGATTATCTAAGAAATTTAGCATTATATTACTTACTTAGAAATGCAGTCCGGGTTAATTATAATAGTCTTTAAGCTTATATAGCTAAGTTTATATAAAGCAAAAGGAGGTAATCTTTAAATAAAGTAAAGTACATATAAGATTATAGTATTTTAAGCTTGCTTTTACACATTTAATTACGTTAATGCAAAGTATTTAGCGCTTTTTTAATATAAATATATGCGAGTATCTCGAGCATTAAATAATCTTTTTTACTATTTATCTAAGTAATATAATCTCCTTATAATAATCTTAAAGAGTAATATATTCAAAATTCGAGACACTACTAAGACTAATTAAAAGGTAAAAGAAATGCAAATAGCAAGCTATTAAGTCTAAGAATGCAAATTAGCTATTATTTAAATTAATTTTCATATGAGTATTTATAGCAAAAATTAACTAATTTTCTATAATAACAAATCCTTGTTTTATATAACCCCAAATAAACTCTTCTTCTCATTTTTATAACTTATATTTGTGATAATATTATTAAGTATTAGTAGCCCGACTTTAAGCAAGTTATCGAATGCTTATAAGAATAAGAAAGAGAAAAAGTTTACAAATACTAGTTAATAACTATTAAAATTGTAAGGATTATACTTATATAAGAATTTGCATCTTTATATTTGCGAGATTTATAGTCGATTTCCGGATAGCTTATATTAAATAAGCTTATTATATCGCCTTAGTAAAAGTGTATCTTTTAAGGAATTATAATAAGAATAAGACCGAGATAATATCCGAATTAACCCCCCGAAACTAGATAATATAGCTATTAATACACGTAATATGCGAAAAGAGGACTTGTTAGAAATCCTTCTTGCTAAAATTAGTGTTTAAATATGAGGTTATCTCTTATTAGCTATATATACTAGTTTTATAAGAGTTTAAGAGGTGGCTATTAGTAAATAATCTCTAAGCTCTTTTCTCGATCTTATTAATATTATAGCTTTGCTTGCATTTAAGGTAATAAGACTAAAATAACCTTGCTTTTCTCTCGAGATTTTCGAGACGCTTCTTAAGCTTCTTTCTTATAGTTTATATTAGCTACAAGTCTCTAGTTTTGTAAAATTACTTATAATAGTTCCTTTAAGCAATTTTGTTTTAAACCCTCTTATAATTAGCCTTATCCGAGATCTTAGTCTAGTCTTTATTTGAATTTGCAAATCTACTAAAAGCGCTACTAGTATTATAACTAGTAATACGCGTTAATAATATAGCAGTTAAGCTTTGCTTAAGCATTTTAGTTTTGCAATTAAGCCCCTTTTATATATAAGATATAAGATAAATAATAAAATCTTTTAAAGAGGAGGATTTAAAGGATATTTATAAGGTTTTAGACTCTTAATTAAGGGTTCTACTTAAAGTAATACATAAATCCTTGCATTAGCTCGGCTAAGAACGACCGGGGACATTCTAAAAAGACTAAAGCTAGCATTTGCAAGACTTCCCCGTCTTAAGTATATTAACAAAGAAAGAAACAAATTTGTAAGTAAGTATACTAGACTAGCATATCGACTAAAACACATTTAATAGTTTGCTGCTATGCTTTACTAGATAAAGTTTTATAAATTTAATTGAGAAAGTGTTCCCCGCTTAATACAAGTACCATTTATAATTTATTTTATAAGCCCTCTTTATTTGGCTAAATATATTTATTGCTAGACTCTTAAGCTATTTATCTGTAAAGCTTAAAGTTAAACTCTAGTATTCTTACCCTTGTCTTTTTATTATATTAAACTTAAAAAGATGGGTTTAGCTAATAGCACTATAATTTTAACTTGTCTTTATAAACTTTAACTATATACAAATTCGGGGGCTATATAAGATTAAAAGCTAAAGGATAGCTATTAAAAGAAAGCCCTTTATAAGTTTGTTAGTCGATATTTTAATAGGACGCAAGATTTACTTACTAAGCTGCTAAAAAGACTTAATACCCCTAAAAAAGTAATATTCTTAAATATGATAATAGTAATTAAGGCTAAATTGCTATTTAGTATTATCTGGCTTAAATGTGATAAGAAACTTTTATAATAGCTTAAGCTTATACTAATAAAATAATTATATAGCAAAGGCAAAGCTTGCGTATTAAGGATATATATTAGTTAAATAACCAAAGCTTGCTAAGTAAATACTTGCAATGCTTATTATTATATAGCTTACTACTAATGCAAGAATAATCTAAGGGATTTAATCGGATTAAGTCTATCTTAACTAGAGCAATCTAATAAGCAAGAGGAAACTTTTTATACAAGTAAAGTATAAGTTAGCTTTAAGTACCTTAATTAGTTTTACTTACTAAAGAGGCTATTTAAATAGTAAAGCTTTAGAGATAGCTATTAAGGTTAAGATTATAGACTTAAGGCATATTGCTAAGAAGACGGCGCTAAACTACTAAGAAGTGAAGTGGTAAGAAGTAGTAAATAAGAAAAGTATTAAGCTAAAGGTCAAATAAAGAATAGACTAGGCAAATAAGAGCTAAAGCAAGAAAAGGATAATAATTAGCTTAATAAAGAGAAGATTTATTTAAAATATTAATAAAGCTAAAAGGAAAAGTATATAACTTATAAAATAGCTAGTAAATAAAGGTATAAAGCATTCTTGTAATAAATTAACGGTTTATATTTACTTGCATTTGCTATCTTATCCTCTCTCTTAAAAAACACTTAGCTTACTTGCACTTTTTATAATACTTATTTAAAGCTTAAGTCTTTTAACTAAAGAAAACACTTCCTTTTATCTCTTTAAAAAAGATTACAAAAGTAATAACTTAAATCTTATATATAATTACTTAGACTTAAAAAGCTTATCTCTAGTTAGCAAAAAGTCCGGAGATTAAAGGGCTAAGTCTTATATTAAATATTAAAGCCCCGGAAAATAGTGCTATTAAAGCATTACAATTGTCTTCTTAATACAAGTTACTTATAACACCTTTAGCTATTATCGAGAGCACTAAGCTATTAATACTAGTCTAAAATCTCTAGAAAAGTATTTTAAAATAGCTCCCGGTTATTGCATAGCAAATTTAAGCGCTTAAGTACACGATTTTAGCGCTTAGAAATATAAGATAACGTCCCTTAATCTCGCTAAAAGGCGCAAAGACTATAAAAGCAATTGCATATCTAATATAAAACGTTATTATATTAAAAAGGATCTTAACTATTAATATGTGCTATTCTTTTAATATAGCTTTAGCCGAAGGCGAGTAAGAGCCGGCTATGTAAGTATTACTAGTAGCTATAATATATAAGAGATATAATATAAAGCCTTTACTAGTTTTCGACTATTTAACCGGGTTTATATATAATATTAAATCTAAGGTAAGCTTTCCCTTTAAACTAAGTATTAAAGATATATAAGTATCAAATAATAAATGATAGTAGGTTATTAGAGGTTAATATAATAGAGGGTAAATTAGCAAAAAAAGGGTATTTATAGCTAATTTATCTATTTTGCTATAATATATTTTTAAACTTCCGACAAGCTTATATTAAAGAAAAGCAAATGCATATTAACTATAAAGATGTTTAAACTTATAAATAATATATATACTTGCAAGTAAAGCATATGAAAATAAGAAAGGTTTCCTTAAAATTGTAAAGCTTATTTAAAACTAGATAAAGCGCTTAAATGATTTTATCTTAAAGTAATATATATTATTACTAATTTTAACATGTCAGCTAAACTTAGTAAACTTAGTTATCATTTACTAGTTGTTAGCTCGATAATAGCACTATTTACGTCACATCTAAGACAAGAATGTCAAAGAACAAGAATTTGTATATTATAAACTCGATACTTAACCGGAGAGTAAATATATTATTAGCTTATATAATAGAATTTAGCAACACAATTTCAATTAGGGCCTTATAGCAAAAAGAGTGCTTAAGAATATCTAATTTAACCGATTAATAGCAAAAAGTTTAAGAATTGGGAATAAGCTAAAGTAAAACAAGAAGATAAGGAAGTAAGACAAGGAAGTAGGATAAGGATTTAGAATAAGGATTTAGAACAAGGATTTAGGGCAAGGATTTAAGGCAAGGATTTAAAGCAAGGATGCAAAACAAGGATTATTATAGGGAATTAGTCTTACTAGTTTGTCGTGTAATATAAGCTAATATAGCGGAAAACCTTAACTTAACGACTAGCGCTACAAAATATAACAGATCTCATATCTTAACATATTTATTAAAGGCAGCTTAGCCTAAAATAATGCTTATAAGCTATCTTAAACTTATTAATATTATAATCGGCCAAATACTAAAGACTACGGGCAATATGTTAAGAGGTTATAAATTATAGCGACTTTACTATTACTTTAGTCGCTTAAATGATTAATAGATGCAAAATGGTTTTAGTATAAAGTGCAAAGTGCAAATAAATTTCTTTTAGCTAAAATATAATAATTAAGTATAAAATGCATTAACTTAAGCTATTATAAAACGCTAAGCCGCCCTTTATTCAATTTCCTACTACTATTATATTATTCCCGATTATTGCTCTCTTGCACTTCTTATACTTGGAAGGGCATATAAGCTACTTAAGCTCTAATTCCGGCTTCCGTCGTTTCCTTACTCTTAAAAAATGCTTATATTTCTTCTTAAATGCGTCGGCCGTCTCTTTAGTAGCATTTATCCGATCGATTGCAATTTTTATAGCTACTTAATATTCTTGCATAAATTTATTTACTCCTTTTTAAAGCTTATTAGCCCTTTAAATAGTAAAAGCTTTATAAGCTACTATTACGTTAACTATTTCCTTATATTCTCGTATTAAAATTTCCTTTTCCTTTTCTAGCTTGCTTACTCTTTGCTTAAAAGACTATTTATCCTCGAGTATATTTTATATTTAATATGCAATCCTTGCTCTTTTCCCCTTAATATCTCTAATTTGATCTTTAAGCTATGCCTTCTCGGCTATAATATTACGCTTAAATTCTTTAAAGGTTAAATTGTAATTAGAAATAGCCTTTTAAGCTTTCTTAAGCTCTTTATTTAGCGTGAGGCATTTTATTGTTATTTCGAATACTTTATTAACCTTTCTTTTATATTAAATGTGTAATTCTTTATAAGCGTTAAAGCACTATTATCGAATTTGTCGCTTTTAGTTAAGCTCTTATAAAGCTTTAAAGGCAATATATTGCGTCTTGAACAATTTTTAGCAAAATACCTTAATAGCCTCGCTTGCTTTAAAGAGTTAATTATTTATAATATCGGCATCTTAAGTTATAAGCAGCTAAAGTTGCACCTTAGCACTTTCACAAGAATTAAGTAGCATTATTCGACTACTAATATTAATAAGTTTAAGACAATTAACTTAAGAGTTTTAATAGGAGTTCCTTTAAAGAATTATAAATACCCTTACTTGGGCAGTCTTTCTTTAAACTTTGGGCTAAAGCGGCATGTCGTAAATTAATAACTCCTCTTATAATAAGGATTAAGTTTATTTTATGCTTTTTGCACTATATTACTACTTTATAAATGTTAGGGTTTTATCTTTAAATTAGCGGAGAGGATATTCGATTAAATAAAATATAATAGTTAGCAGGTTAAGACTTAGTTACTCTAAAAATCTTAAAATTTTAAAATATCTATTAACTTGCGCTTAGCCATTTAACACATGGAGGCTATTTTGTTAAATTAGTGTCTTTGTGGGGCAAATAAATAAGCTAACACTATAGCTTACCCGCTAGTAATAGGATCCGACTAGGACTTAAAATAAAATAATTAGCTTTTTAAAATAAGAACTTGTTAAATAGTATTCTAGAAATATTACTACATCTTCTAAGATTACTCTAAACACTATTCTTAAACGTTTAGTTAATAACTAAGAGCAATCTTGCCGACCCCTAGTATAAGAAGGGTAACAATTGTAGCTCCTTAAGAGAGAATTAAGCTCTTAGCCTTTATAATAATTTTTTTATAAGCAAAACTTAAAAACTTTATAATAAGTTATAAATTATTATACTATTATTAATATTACTTTTATCTTTAGTACTAACTTCAAGTTTAATAATGTCTAATGCACAAGTGCTTTATTTAAAGAATCTAGTTACTAAAAAGTTATACTAAGACTAAGATTGTCCGGGAAAGCTTCTTATATACTAAAATTTAAGTTCTTATCTTTAGCTATTAGTAGCAAAGGCTAATAATAAGATTTGTAAGGATCGGGGTTACTAAGCTAAAGAAGAAGCGACGACTTAGCTCGGAAGTAAAAACTAAAGAGAAGTGTAAGGTATTAAGTAGAAAATTAGCATATAATAAACTAGTAAATTACTTGCACGTTTAAATTTAACAAATAAGTTATCCGATTAACTATAATAATTAAGGGAGATATTTTTATACTAATTAAACTAGTTAGTAAATTAGTGCTAATTATTCTGCAAATAAGCACAAAACTAGTTTATTTTATTATAATAAAACATTTTACTAAAGTATAATAAGATTGCTAAGCTACTAGGCTATTACTACTTTTATTAAAAGATATCTTATACTTGTTCTTAAAAGGTTAAACAAAACCGAGTTATTAGATTATCTAGCGTAACGTCTTTTTACTAAGATAAACTCTTAAAGAACATATTAAATAGTAAAACCCTTCTCGAATTAAGCTATTATTTAAAGGTCGGAACTAAATCGTCTCCTTCTTAGAAACTTCTTAGATAAAGAAGCTTAAAATGTTTTTTTATATTTTCCTAATTAACAAATTTCTCAAATGTTCCTTTAACTTAATTATAATTTACTTGTAATAAAAAACGGTTTAGAAAGTTATACGTAGCCGGACTAAGACACTATAATCAACTAAGCTATAAGGGATTTAAAAGAGCTATTACAAGTATATATAAGTATTTAATTGCAAAGTGCTATAGTCGGTCACGCAACTAATAGTTAAGGCTTAAGACTAGCCCTCTTAAATCTTAACGATAAACTTACTAGCTTCGAAGATAAAATTAGTAAGCTTAAAATAGTTATATAAAACTTGCAAAACGAGTAAGTACCCTCCTTTAAGCGAAGACTTGTTAATTATTGCTAATAAAATAGACTTAAGTTATAAGAGAAGATGAGGTAATATCTACTTATTATTATTTTTTAAAGGAATAATATTTAACCTTAAAGTTAGATTTTTTATAGAAATAGAATCTTATATTAAAAGGCTTATAATATAGACAAAGGATTCCAAAGATGCTATAAACGCCTTAGTAGCGGATTTGAAGAATGCTATTAAGTTAGTAGCATTAAAGTAAGCGCTTATTTGAAATATGTCCTTTGTAAGAGGTTATTTTGCAAAAGATAAATAATTTTATTAAGTATAAATTTGTATTTATATTAAGTTATAGTTACAAGCAAGTAATTAATAACTTTAAATTCTTAAACTTAGTATCCCTCGTCTAAATCAAATCTAGCCCGCTAAATAAGGTTTAGAAGTTGTATTAAGATGCTTATATACCCCCTAAAATGCGAGATAGCCTTTATTTGCCTTTATCTCCTTTAAGCGACATTTCTTTAGCACCTCTTATATTAATATTATAGCATTATATACCTCTTATAGCAGATTTATTATCCGGGTAAAGTCTTGCCGATATCGTGCAATATAGAATTTTAGCTATAAATTCTCTAAAGTAATTCTCTCTAGTGTCTTTAACTGCTATCGCTTTTAAAATTCTTTTACTCTCTTTATTAGATTATTAATAGAGAATTTAATTAAGGCTTAAGAAGTAACTTGCGAGTTAAGAGTTAAGCCGGGCTCTCGGCTAAAGGTGGCATCTATGTAGTATAAATTATACGGAAGTTGCTTTTAAGCAAAGCGAGAGTATAATTATAGAAAATTACTATATTATATAAGTAAACCTTAAAGGGGGTCTAATTTTGCTACTAATCTTGCACTTAAACGGAACCTTTAAAGCCTCTTTAAGCTTTATCTAAATATAAAATTATATTAATTATTAATCCCCTTACTAGTTAAGACCTCCTTCGGATGTATAAAGACACTTTTTAACTCCTTTAAGTCCGAATCTAATCCTCTTTATAGCTCTTGAAATTGGCAAAAGTTTAAAGATATAATTGATTAAATATGATTTTCGGATTTACCTTTACCTCGAAAAAGGGCAAAGGAGAGCTTTGTCGCAAAAAGACTACCGGGTTTACTTTAATGTTAATAAGGGGAACGAAAGATTAGCGTAAGAAAAGAGCCGGGAAAGGGGGAGATAGTTTATTTATAATATGCTAGTCTAATTGCTTTACGACAACCGAAATTGAAATAGCTACTATAGTATATTTGTCTAAGCCGGAGGAATTTCTAATAAAAATTTCTATAAGGGGAGATTTAGAAGCGGAAGTTGATAGTCCTAATAATGGGAATAAGAAGGGTCTTTAAGTTAGCTAGGATATATTTAGTTGTTTTAATAGCCTCTAAAAGCAACCCCGAGCTAATAAATGCCCCGTAATTCTAATTCATTTGCTAACACGATAACTTACGAAACTTAGGGAATATATTAAAGTACAAAATATAAAGACGCTAATATCTACTAACGTCTGTCCCTGCGTCCCGAGACGCACCCTGTAGCGAGACAAACCACAGGTACTTCGGATTTAAGGGCTTGTAAATTTGCGAATAAAAATAACACATCAATTATTTTTACTTTAGTTGTATTATATGCCTCTCTCTGAACACTCCCTAACCTATTAATTCTGAAAATTACGATCGCGTCGTCGTCGTCCACATAAAATCATAAGGGGTCTTATTATAGTGTTATAGGACCCCCCAGCCCGCGGCACCACCCATCAAGCTCTTTTTGCTTCTCAAACTCATAGAACGATTAGATATGGATTATCGAGCTATATTACGATACTGAAAAATTATTCTCAGTGTTGTGGCGGCCAGAGCGCGCGATGTCATGCGCGGTTGCCACATCGGCTGATACCTCCTCCAATCAAGCGAGCAGGATCCTGGTCGACTGCGTCGTGGCAATAGTAACCTCGGTAAAATTCTATCGTGCCTTCGAAGACAAGAGAGCATGGGACCTTCGGCGATTTGTTTTTCCGGATTAATCCGGATTGTTTAGTAATACCTTTCGTAAGCTGGTAGCTTGTGGCTGGTGTGGCTCCCGTTTCTTGTTCGAAACTGTGGCTGACGCGATCTAGCTTCTCTGGGCGACGTAGCGTCCAGTTGTTACCTTTCGGTAGCTGAGCCAACCGACCCAACTGCCTGCTATGGGCGTACAGCACGGGCGCACCAGAACGCCCAGGAGCACCACACCTTCCCAATACCATTTTCTCCCATTTTTATCCATTCCCTCTTTCTGTAGCAATTCCGTTATTCTCTACTTTTCATTTCACAAAGACGCCGACGAAATCTCGAAGCCGGCGACTTCTATAACCTCTACCACCATCCATCTTTTCTAAACATATCAGTAACCTTACGAGTCCTGTTCTGAGATCTCATCAAGACAAGGCTAGGCAGATCGCATACTTCAATACCACCAACCGTTACCATAAGCCTTGCTTCCCTTCAAGCACCTCCTAGGAGTTAGTTCGTCATCGGCAATATGAACAGCTACAAGGACTTCAACGGCAACCCCATGATGCTAGGACTCAGTGACGACTTCTTCGACTATAAGGACGCGTTCTGTGCAAACATGCTCGATCCTTCGGGGGCCTACAACGGTGAGGATTTCTTTGACTACGATCAAGCCTCCGGTTCAACGAACGACTTCGAATCTGCTCGCCATCATATGCAGTCCTCTGCTCTCAACAGTTTCGAAGTTGATTCCAGCGCCGCTGCTACGGTCTATTC
>Ga0302221_10002764_pt1 | contig 10808 bp, 3 predicted proteins | sample II_Palsa_E2_1_FD_193517 | JGI IMG/M metagenome (GOLD analysis project Ga0302221, IMG submission 193517) | Peat permafrost microbial communities from Stordalen Mire near Abisko, Sweden - II_Palsa_E2_1 | ecosystem: Environmental > Terrestrial > Soil > Palsa > Peat permafrost | place: Sweden...
GATATAGCATTATTAGCCCCCGACGTTATATCGCTAACTTAAAATACGCTTATAACTCGGACTATTAAGAGATTAAACGGGATTAATTAAAGCTTTAATTAAGCTTATACCTTATATATAAATAAGGAATTTGTATAAGCTATTATACGAGAATTGCTAAAAGATAAAAGCTTTAAGCGTATATACCGGAATATAAACGAAAGATTATATAAGATATTACTAATAACATTTACGACGACATTTAAGGTATTTCGGATAAACCTTAAGTTTAAACTTCTTTTTTATAATAACAAGTCGAGAGGACCGAAGAAGATATATATCTTAAAGAAACTTACTTGCTAAGTCTTCGAAGCTGCGCACGATTATCGAGTTTATATTAAGATTAAGAGGACTTATTATTTTTTATATAATTACGTTTTTATCTTGCAAATAATAAAGAAATTATAAGAGTATATTCGCGTGTGCCTTATTATAAACGAGCTAAGCTCGATATTTAAAGATTACTTAGACCTTTAATACTAATTTAACTTCTTTTAAAATAATTATTTATAATATATATCGACTTTATTACAAAATTCCCCCTTTCTTTTTAAAGCTATAATATAATTATAACTACTATAGATTACTTAACTAAATAAATTAAAGTAATACTAGGAATAGACGACTAAGGAGCTATAAACTAAGTAAAAGCATATTACTTTTACGCATATAACGATAATAAACTCTTAAATGTAATAATTTCCGATAAGGATTTAAGGTTTATATTTGACTTTTAAAGAGAATTATATAGCCTTATTAATATAAGATTAGCATTTATTATAATATATCACGCGTAAGCCGATAAATAGTCCGAAAGGTTTAATTAAATAATAATTTACGCTTTAAGATATTATATTATAAAGAGATACAATTAATCGGATTAAGAGGATTTCTTATTACACTTAATATTTTATTTAAATGCATTATTAAACGAATTTACAAGCTTTACGCCTTTTAAGCTTAAGCACGCTTGCAAACTTAAATCTGCTTTAGCTACTATTATAAAAACGACAAATTTAATAAAATTAACAAAAAACGGCACTTGCAATTTCGTTGCAAATTACAAGGGAATCTTTAAAGAGGCTTAAGATACTATTATACTAGTATAAGCTAAGATAAAAATTGTATATAATAAGAAAACGCGCAAAGTCGACTTATAAGAGGGCGAAGAAGTTTACTTGAAACTTGTAAAGGGAATAAAATAAGGATATAAAGTCCTTAATAACTTTATTAAACTATCTTTTACTAAAGAAGGGCCCTTTAAGATCCGATACAAAGTTAGCTCTTTAGCTTATAAGCTAAAATTGCCGGAGTAGCTAAAGATTTACCCTATAATATTTATCGATTACTTATAACTTAAGACTCTTAATTTATATAAGAGGGTAAAGCCGGAATTAGGACTAATTTATATAAATAGCTAAGCTAAATATATTATCGAGAAGATATATAAGAAGGAGATAAAAAGAAAAGATAAGCTATTATACTTATATTATTTAATTAAGTATATAAGATACAAACATGTAAAATAGTAGCTAGCTAAATTAATAAAAGCAAATATATTAAAGGAAGTTTAAAAGTTTAAAAAGAACCTTTAAATTAGCTATTAGCGATAATAAGCCTCGCGTTAGCGAGGATTTTGGGAGAATATTATTAAGCTATAACGCAACGCGCTTTATTTACTTCTTATATAACTAATAAGAATTTTTATTTTATATTATTATTCGATTATATATTAATATTCGATCTTATATACATTTTATCTTATATATATTACGCACTTTTTATTATAACTTTATAATAGCTTGCTACTTGTATATAATTATAGTATACTTGCTTATTTTTACACTTATTACTTTAACCCTTAACTTGTCTTATTTAAGATCGGCTACGCGCTTTAACTTATTTAAAACCGTTTATAGCTATAATTATTAAGGCTAATATTAGTAAGCTTACTTTAATTTATCCGAGCTAAGCCTTTATAATGCCTTTTAAAGGCACTATAGCGCTTGCTACTATAGCGTAAAAGTTAATATATTAATTAGCTTAAAATTATATATTTACGTTAATAATATAACAATTACTTAATACTTTTACTAAGATTATAATCTTCTTATATAATTTATATATAATCTTAAATAAATACTTGCAACTCTAAGCTAACTTGTTTATCCTAAAAACCTGCAATAACAAACCGTTGCGCTATATAAATAATATAATTAAAGGCGTCTTGCATAACCCTCTAAAAGCAAAATAATCCCTTTAAGAGGTATTTAATAGCTTTAATATTAAAAGCAAAATTTTATATAAGTTAAACTAGGGACTAATATTATTTTATAAGCTTAAACTAGACTATAATAGCGTATCCCTCTTTTTATATTGCCTTATTTAAGCCGATATATAAATAAGATACATTTTTTATATAAAGAAAAATAATAAAGAAATAATATAAGTTTAAGATTTTATTTTAGTTAAAGTAGCTTGCAATATTCTCGGTTTTGCTTTTTTAGACTTGCTAAATTAGGACTTATCTTTGTTATTTTTAAAAGATATAGCTGCAAATAGCTACCTTTATTTAAATAAAATATACTAAAGAATTGCTTATCGCTTACGCGCTAACTAGAGGGACTATCCGGTTAAAGGCTTTAAGGGCTAAAAGCTATACTATAACGAGCAAATCGCGTTTATTAAGCATTAAAATAAGCTAATCTTTCTTAGTAAAAAGGGCTTTAAACTAGAAGATATTACAAATAAGTAATTGCTATAATATCATGCATACTCGCTTATGAGTCACATGCTCGCTTACGCGGCACTTAGCTTGCGTTTATAGCTTTAGAGAAGAACAACTTTTACATCTCTTACAAAAGATTACTATAAATGCGTAGCATTATAGTAGCAATAACCTCAAAACCAGTTATTGATCCTAAAATCTATTAAGACGATAGCGACTAGCCTTAAGCACTAGTTTACAATCTATAAATACTAGTTTTCGATTGCTTTTTACTAGCGCACCCGGTCGGAACCTTATAATAGCCGAGTTAATTGCAAGCTTTATTACAATTTACCTTTGCAACGCCACATTATCGATTTTATTACTCCGCGTACTAAATCTATTAACTTACGCGATAATTCTATCGAGAATATCGAAAAACTACTCGATTTCGTCGAAAATTTTCTTTCCTTATAACTTAATTTATACGCTATAGTCCTTAAATGTTAAAAAATACTATAAACCTTGTCGCGCAATTGAAGGCATTTTACAAAATAGGACACGAGTACGCTAACTATATTTCGCCGATAACCTTTACTTAAATCGAGCGTCTTTGCAAAGAACTCGATCGACCGCTATCTTTAGCTTTATAGCAAAGGGGTACCCGATTAGAAAGTACAACCCTTGCTTAGCAAAAGCTCTTTTTAAATACGTGAATACATACTAGGGCAACCTTCCGAGCTACACTTCGCAAATTTGAGAAACTAATAAACATTAATCTTATACTATTAAAACTTAAAAGCTCGAGTTTTCGACTTAAATCTTAATCTCGTGCTAATAGCTTGTCGGCATTTACTTTAAGCATTACCGGAATAAGTAATAATAGACAAGGAAGTAGCTTTAGCTATAAAAGTAAAAGTAGCTTAAGCTAAAGTTAAAACTAAAATAATAAAGATTAAAACGCAAATGCACATTTTATAATAAATAAATAAGACTATATCGCGATTGCTAATATCCTTTACCGGATATAATAATAAGACTAGTAATAAAACTAGAACTAGCAATAGAACTAGAACTAGCTTGTTGCTATTGCTTAACCTTAGCCTTATAACCTTTAAATAAAGGAAGTTAGCGTTTTCGATCTTAACTTACAAGATGCAAAAATTACAAGTTTAAGAATTACAAGCATTAAAAAACTTATTATATATACAAATATTTACACCTTTACAAATCGGCTTCGCAAGTTAATAAGCAAGAAGGGAGACAAGGCTATACTTGATAGCTAGACTATATAGCTATAAGGTAAAGCAATTGCTTAGCATACTTATAAACTTTTTAACTTTAAACGCAAACTGCTAATAAACGTATCTTTAAAAGGCCTCTTTAATGCCTTAATTAAGAGGTTTAAGGAATTAGCTAGTAGTATTATAAAAAACATTAAGAATATAAAGTTCGGCATTTCTAATTTATAGCGTAATAAAAGCGTATATAGTTTTGCGTAAACTATATTCCATTATATATAAGTAGCCGAGATAAGTTTAAACTTTCTTTAGCTAATAGTAGCATATAATACTTTAAATATTTTTATATAAGTATATTGCTTTATACTTACTCCGGATATGTTAAAGCGAAAATAGCTTAAAGAAGTGGATTTAAGAGCTACTTTATTCGAGAATATAATAAAATAAGCAAATGCAAACTTTCGGCGTTTTAAAGGCAAGTAAGAAGCTAGATGTAGCTCTTTGTATTATAGCCCTTGTCTATATTAGTTTATAAATTAATATTAGCCTTAAAATTCTTTTTAGAATTAGTTCCGGAGTTAATTTTAGTCGCATTTTTAGCTATTATACTAGGGTTTCCGCAATTGTAGTAACTTTAGTAGTTATAAGGAATTTCGCAAAGGAAATAGACAAGGAAGATTATTAGTGCTACAAAATAATGCTAATTGCTTGCAAAGCATAACTTAATAACTTGCAAAGAACCTCCCTCCTTTATAATAGCAATTATAAATTACTAGCAAAAACGGCTTTATTTCGCGGAATTAACAAAGCTCTTTTAAGAGTTAAAACCGGAATTAACGTTATTTCTTACACTAATAATATATATACTTCGGTAAAGAATCGATAAATAAACTTTAAAAGCAAGAAAGTAATAACTTATTTTATAGCAAATTAAAAAAGCTACTTGCGCATTTTAGCAAAGAAGATTACAAGCAAGAGTATACGTATAATTATAATAAAGAATACTTTAAAGACAAGCTTATTAGTAACTTTAATATAGTAAACTTTGCTTTAAGTAATTAAGAAGCTACTAAAAAAGAGATTATATGCAAGCGTTATAAGGAGACTTTCCTTAGCAATAACTAACTTTATAAACACGTCTATAAAGACAATTGCAAATGAACTACAAAGCTTAGCGTCGAAAACAAGAGTCCTTAACTAATAGTTGAATCCGATATTAAATAAGAATTTATATAAGATAGCTATATTGCTTAAAAGCCACACATTATTGCTTTAGCGTTTTATGCCCTCTTAATTGTAAAGTTATTAGCAAACGCGAAGCTAGATATTAAAATAAGCTATAGCTTCTGCAATTAGCACTATATTATAGCTAAAATAAAGTTCTTATTAGATGACATTTACTATAAAGTTTATATAAATATAAGTTATTTAATTACACTTATCAATAAGAAGTAGCTATAAGCTAATAAGCTTAAATTGCCGATTTGTATAATAGCAAAGCCTTTACTTATACGAGGAATTAGAACAAGAAAGGTCTACTTTTAAGAGTATATTATCTTAATAATATATTTCTTTAATATCGACTTTAAGAATAGAAAAGACGTGCTTGCTAAGATCTCTTATAAAGCTTACTTAACAGATAACCTTATAGCAAAGCTTTTTATTAGTATAAATATTCTAGTTTTTAAGAAGGTAAATATTATAATCTTTAAGAAGATAAGCTATATTAGAAGTTATAAAATTGATATTAAGCTTAAGGCTACTTTAAAGAAAGGAATTGCAAAATCTCTAATATGCGTTATAGCAAGAATTACTATCCCGCCGTTTGCGTTTATAGCAATTTTAATCTATTATACAACGATAGCTAAGGATAGAGATTTGCTATTTAAGCCGGACGACACTTTAGTTACCTTATTTGTATAGCTAGCAAATAAGGATATAAAATTAATATTAGCTAAAAATGACTTAAATAAGCCGGTTCTCTTACTATAAAACTTTTGCCTTAAAAACCTAATAAATATTAACTATAATAACAGATTTCTAGTCTTAAATGCAAACGTTATTAAGCTAGCTACACAAATGCTAAAAATTTCCCTATTATAAATCCTAACAGATTATAGTAATAAGGCAAGACTACTAGAATCTAAACACTATACTAGCGTTATTATTTATAAGGACCCTTTTATTGCTTAAGCGTTTGCGGACCTTTTAGATAAGTTTTTTAATACTTTATTTAAGGATAAGGGTTTTATCTATTTATTAAAGGATAAATGGATAAAGATTAACTTGTAGCTAGATTAAGTTAATAGGATCTTTAAGAAGGCAAAGGTATATAAGGTTAGTTTATAGGATTAAAAGGTTATTAATAAGATATTTAGTAGCCTAAAATCGCAAAACCGACTATATTATATAATATAATTAACTCCGTTCTTGTACCTTATCTTTATAATATATAAACACGTCCCCGGTTAAGAAGAACCGGTTAGCCGGGTAATTATCGATATATAAAAATTAAATAATATAACAATTCTAGACGCGTACTTAATATTATTATAAGAAGATATCTTGCAAAAGATTATAAGTTATAAATACATTATAGTCGTTAATGCTATAAGCTTCTTTTACTAATAGTGTATTTACCCGGAAAGCTAAAAGTATTTGATAATAGTTTCTTATAAAGGATAATATACTTTTTAGTATATACTAATAAGTTTCCGAAACACGCTAATATATATTTAACGACAAATAGACATTATTTTTAATAATTTACACTTCTTAAAGGCATATATTAATAATATTATAATTGCAAGTTGTATATTTAAAGAATATATAACTTACTTGTAATAAACGTTTTCTTATTTAATTAAGTATAATATTGCAATTAAAGGCAAAAAATGCTTTATTAGTTACTTGTCGGCTATAGTCTTAAGACGTTATATAAATTCCTTTAGCTTATTAATTATAAAAGAAAAGCTAGCTATAATTAAGAAGTTATTATTTTTAAAAATAGCAAAGGATTTAAAAATATATTTAAGCATAATTAAATAGTTAAGAGATAAAGTGCCCTTTTACTTTTACATTTTATAGCTGCTATAAGACTATAAAACCGAACTTTTTAAGAGGGCTTTAGTAAAGGGAAACTTATAAAAGACATTTGTAGCTAAATAAGCTTTTGCATATTTAACAAGTTTAAAGCATGCGTCTTTTATAGTACTCTAAAAAGCTTTAATTGCAAATATAATACTCGTTTATAGGAACTTAAAACGTTTTCTCTTTTACGACATAAATGCATTTAAGAAGAGAAGCATTAGCGTAGTAATATATTATATTAAAGGAGATCTATTATAAGATTTTATTAATAAGTTACTATATTTACTAAAAACGAAAGTAAAACTAATCATATTCTTGTCTAAGGCCTTAAAAGATGCTAAAACACGCTATTAGCTGACCGAACTAGAAATAGCTAATTAGTATAAGTTATATAAAAGCTTCGGCATCTAATTAAATCGAATAAGGTGCTACTTATTACAATTTTCATAAATTACGTGTTACTTGTAAGCATTTTAAAGAAGTTAAACTTGATAACTATAATATTTATAAATAAGCTAAATTTATATTTAATTTACGCTAAAGAATACCTTTTTAAATTCTTATTGCTTATTCGACATAAGCTAAGCAAGGCAAACTTTGTGCTAAATGCCTTATTTAAGTTGCTAATAGTCGATAACCTTAAACCGGAAGCTATAAATAGCAAAGTAAGGATATCCCTAATTAAAGGAGAGCTTAATGCGCTTTTCGCTTATAATGCTTTTACAAATAAAATAGCGCGTAATAAAGTATATAACAAGTTTAACAAATATTATGCCTTTGCTGCTACTTTTATTAAAATTACGCCCGATTTTAAGGAGAAATTTATTTAAAGATATAAATTAGACTTAAAATAGAAACGCATTTAAAAGCAAATCGAGGAAAACGATACTTTAAAGGATAATAGAGTAATGCTACCGTTCGAGATTATAAATAGTTTAATTTACTAATATATATAAGATAGACTTTTTAAACAACTTTATATTTTACTAAATTGTATTAAAGAGGCCTTAAATATAATATATAAAGGAAACTTATACCCGGGCGAGGCAAAGATGACTTAAATAGTTAATAATAGCTTTTTTATATAAAACTTGACAAAACACGTTACTAACTAAATTAAATATTATCCTTAATATATAATCTTTTAGACAAAACGCTATTACTTGTATAAATTAATGCAACCGATTAAAGAATTATTAGCACTATTTTACACAATTACTTTAGACTTTATTCTCGCTTTATTAAGCTCTTATAAGGAATTCGATTATTTGCTATTAATAACAAAGAAGGTTAATAAGAAATATTGCTTAATTCTAAGAAAGACTACTTAAAAAGTAAAAGATTAAGCTAAAGTTTTAATCCGAAAGCTTTTAAAATTAAATTAAAGAGTTCCGAAAGCAATTATTTCTAATAAAGACAAGAAGTTTTTATTAGAACTTTAAACAAGAATCTTCTAAGAGCTCGGTATTAAGCTTTTATACTTTATAGCATATTATCCTTAAATAAATAGCTAGTTAAAAAGCATAAACTAGAAAGTAAAAATCATATTCCGGTTTTACTTCTTTTACTTAAAAGATAAGAGGGACTAGCTATAGTATTTGCCGTTTATATAATTTGCATTAAATAACACGCCTTCTTTAGTAATCGGAAAAGCTTTAAACGAGGCTTTATACGGGTTTATAGTTAATAATATTATAAATTTGTTAAGTGCGAAAACTATAAAGAAGACTATAAAGATTTTAGATTACAAAATCCAAGTTTTCGATGCAATTACTATAAGAATAATATTAGTAAAGTACTAATATAATAAGTTAAAGAAGCCTTTATTCCTTAAAGTAAGTAATAAGGTTTACATTTAACTTTATAAAGGATATAAGCTACTTGCTGCAAAGAGCAAGAAGCTGTCAAAATAGCATATAAAGCCCTTTTAAATTGTCTAACGATATAGCAAGCTCGCATATTAATTAAACATTTTAAAGTATTAAAGAATTTATAACGTTTTTTTTATTGCGCACTTAAAGCTAGCACTAAAAGGCAAGGATCCTTATAATTGACTAAGACCCGATTATCCGGATTATGTTTATATTAAAGGAGACATTAAGTATAAGAAGTCTTAAAAGATCGAAAAGATTATAAATAAGAAGATAACACTTATAAGGCTAATTAAATATCTTATACGATAAAAAGGGTATAAACTTGAGGAAAATTGCTAGTTTTTTATAGCGAAATTGCAAAATGCAAAAGAGGTAGTTGCAAATTTCGAGGCAAAGCAAAAAACCTTATAAAAGACTTTAAAGAACGTTTTTAAAGGCAAGGGACGCCCGAGGAAGTCCTCTTAAATGTATATAACTAGTTTTAAGCTATATTCCTTATAATTATAGTTGTATTTTTAGCGCTACGCTAATCTTATTGCATAAATCGCTTCCTTTGCTAAATATCCCGAGCTTTAACCTTATTAATATTATTAGTTTTATTAAATTTAATAACATTATAATAGTGCTATAACTTGTTTATAATTATATTTACAATTGCATTTGCATTTGCTTCTATTTCTTAAACGACTTCTTATTTTATAATCGAAACATCTTGCTTCTTTATAAGCAAGTTTACTTTTATATTTATATTTATATTTATATAAATAAGTTTATCTTTAATACTTTTAAAGGTTTAAAACTTTAGCATAAATAGTTATTACCCTTAGCATTAAAGACTATAAAGGCAAATAAGGAGCAAGAGGCTGTGTGTATTAAGCCCGAGTATAAGCGCTTAATGCTTTAAACCGGGACTAGAAAGAAAAAGCAAATAAATTTGCAATAAATAAAGACACTCGATTAAGTTTATAATCTAGATCCCGAGGACATCGATTAGAAATTGATATTTAGAAAGAATATAAAGGGCAAATATAATAAGGAACTTATTAAAAAGGGCGCAAATTGCCGATTTAGTAATATTATTACAAGAATTAAAGCAATAGTAATGCATTTGCGATTAATGACTTACGCTAACGCTTTCAAATATATTATAATATAAGGATTAGAAAGCAGATTTGTTGTAGTTTGTTAAAATAAAGGATAACCTTTCTTAGACTTAAATAGTAAACTAATAATTATTAGGAATAAGGTTATAAGGGGATCTTACCCGGATTATATAAATATTGAAGGAGTTTACTTACTAGAAATTATATACTAATACCCGAAGTATAAAAAATAGATTAACAAATTGCTTTAACTCGAACCCGAAGCTACCGAGAAGCTTAAGTTTAAAAGTGCTTAAAACTTAAAAGAATTTGCAAATAATATATTAAATAAAGAGATAAGTTTAAACATGCTACTATAAAAACTATAAAAGTTATATTAAGCAAAAAACGAGGCACTTTATAAACGAGTTATAAAGATATTTATCGAGTTTAAAAGAGCTTTTTAGTCTAAGAAGTCCTTACGCTATAAGAATATAATCTTAAATAAAGATAAGAGAATAGTCGCATATTAAAGAATTAATAAGCTTAAGATTGCAATCGAAAGAACGATAACTAATATATTAAAGCTAACTAAGGTCTTTAAGAACACAATAGCCGAGAATAGAGTTTAAGCCTTAAATCGATTTGTAATTTCTCTTAATAAGGCAATTATAAACTGCTAAAAGAAGTTAAAGGACTTAGCAAGCCTCTCTATTAACCTTATTATATCAAATTCTAAGGGCAATTTAAATAGCAAAGAGAACCGGAAAAAGAG
>Ga0302221_10002770_pt1 | contig 10794 bp, 6 predicted proteins | sample II_Palsa_E2_1_FD_193517 | JGI IMG/M metagenome (GOLD analysis project Ga0302221, IMG submission 193517) | Peat permafrost microbial communities from Stordalen Mire near Abisko, Sweden - II_Palsa_E2_1 | ecosystem: Environmental > Terrestrial > Soil > Palsa > Peat permafrost | place: Sweden...
TGGTGTCAGCCGGAACAAAAATATCCGGCATAATACCGCCGCCGCTAAATACCTTTCTGCCGCTTAGCGTGTGGTAGGGCGAAGGCCTTTTAAAAATACTGTCATTAAAATTGTTTTCAGCTGAAAATAATTCCCCTTTTCGCATCCGTTCCGCAATTTCATCATGATAACTGTCAACTCCGCCCCTGTATGATTTTTGTATTGACCTTCCTGATGGCGTATAATATCTTGCTACAGTTAAATTAACAGCAGAACCATCGCCGAAAGGGAATTGCTGTTGTACCAGGCCTTTGCCAAATGAACGGCGGCCAACAATTACGGCTCTGTCAAGGTCTTGCAAGGCCCCGGCCAGTATCTCGCTTGCCGATGCGGAATACTCGTCAATTAAAACAGCTAATTTTCCATCCTTAAACTCACCAGAATCTGTCGCGAAATAATCCTTGCGTTCATCATGCACCCCTTTTGTGTAAACAATTAATTTGTCTTTTTCTAAAAATTCATCAGCAAGGGAAGTAGCAGCATTAAGATAGCCCCCGCCATTATCCCTTATATCAAGCACCAGTTTTTTAAGGCCCTGTGTTTTAAGCTTACCAAGTGCGGTACGAAAATCGGCATCGGTAGTTAAGGCAAATTTGCTGATTTTAATATATCCAACATCCGGTGCAACCATATAAGCCGCGTCAAGGCTGCTCAAATTAACATGCCCCCGCTTTATGGTGTAAGTTTTTATTGCCTTACTATCCGGCGCTGATACAGCAAGGGAAATTTCAGTATTTGTATCGCCCCTGAAAACTTTGTTCACGCCATCAACCGTAAGGTTTGTGCCCGAAAACTTTTTTTGATTGACGTTAATTACTTTGTCACCGGTAACCAATCCGGCGGCGGCTGCAGGTCCGCCCGGATAAATCTGTGTAATAACAAGGGTATCGCGCAGTAATTGGTACTCTAAGCCTATACCATTAAAACCACCATCAAGGCTTTCGTTTATTGATTGCGCCCACTGCGGCTGTAAATAAAGCGAATGGGGGTCAAGGTTTTGCAACAAATTATTTACAGCAATCCCCTCCAGGCTATCCTCATTAACCGAATCGACATAGTTATTTTTGATCAGGGTTAAAGCCTTTGATACTTTATCATTGCCGCCAATTGAAAAGCCCAGGCTATGGTTTGTAAAGCTATAATCACTGATATACAAGCCGATAGTTATACCAACCAACAGCAATATCATCGACCTGAAAATTATACCGGCTCCCTTTTTCATAATACCAACTGATACAAATTTATGAAATTATTGATTAGATGTGAGATATTAGATTTACGTAAATTTAAATTTAGTCCGGAAGTCGGAAAGTCCGGAAGTCGGAAAGATGCTTTAATTACATATCTAAAATTCAACATTTTTACCGAATTTTGCTGAAAATTTATTTGTCTTAAATGGATAGGACTACAGAAAAGGATTCTTATTACAGTAATTTGGAAAAAATGCCTGTGATGGAAATTCTTCAAAATATAAATAAAGAAGATAAGACTGTTCCGTTGGCTGTAGCCGGGGCTTTGCCTCAAATAGAGGCACTGGCAACCGTTACTGTTGTTAAGATGAAGCATGGAGGCAGGCTTTTTTATATTGGCGCAGGTACAAGCGGCCGTTTAGGTATTGTTGATGCTTCTGAGTGCCCGCCTACATTTGGTGTTCCGTTTGATTGGGTGGTGGGGATTATCGCAGGTGGCGATGGCGCTATCCGAAAAGCGGTTGAATTTGCCGAGGATGATATTGAACAAGCGTGGATTGATCTTTCAGAATATGATATTAATGATAAAGATGTACTGGTAGGTATAGCGGCGTCAGGGACAACACCTTATGTAATTGGCGGTTTAAAAAAGGCAAACCAGCATAATATAACAACCGGCTGCATAGTTTGTAATAGTGACAGCCCCGTTGCCGCCGAAGCAAAATACCCGGTTGAAGTAATTACCGGTCCCGAATTTTTAACCGGGTCAACCCGTATGAAAGCCGGGACGGCACAAAAGTTGGTTTTAAATATGTTAAGTACCTGCATAATGATACAATTGGGCCGGGTAAAAGGCAATAAAATGGTTGATATGCAATTATCAAACGACAAACTTATTGACCGTGGCACAAAAATGGTAATGAAAGAAACTGGATTAGATGAAAAAATAGCTGCAGATTTGCTTAAAAAATATGGAAGTGTCAGAAAAGCTGTAGAAGCGCATTTAGATGCTGAATAATTAACAATTGATTAAAAATAAATAAAATCAAAAAGTCTCCCCTACCGGGGGAGATTTAGAGGGGGCTAAATGCACGAGATAGAACCATATTATAAATGGCGTGATGATTATGTAGCTGCAGAGGATGAGTATTCGCCTTTTTATGCTACTGAATATAACGAGTTTGAGTTTGATAAACAGGTGTACAATTACCTGTTGCACCCTCAATGGGATTCGTTTGGCTCAAACACTTTATACCTTAAAGTATTATTTGTTGATTACGAACGTTCATATACCATAATAGAATTTATTGGCGAGTGGAACGATGCCATCAATAATGATATCATGTTGCTGAAGCGCGAAATTATTGAGTTAATGATAGATAACGGCATTAACCATTTTATACTGATAGGGGAGAATGTGCTCAATTTCCACTCTTCCGATGATTGCTATTATGAAGAATGGTTCCAGGATGTGGAGGACGGCTGGATAGCAGGCATTAATTTCAGGGAACATGTGATAGATGAGTTTAAACGCAATAATATCGATTATTACATCAATTTTGGCGGTGAGCTTGATGACCTTGGCTGGCGCGCATTAAAACCCATCCAGGTATTTAAAAAAGTAGAGGAGCAAATGGTAAGGAGACTGAGTTAGGGGAAAGTCGGAAAGTCCGAAAGTCCGAAAGTCGGAAAGTCTGTTAGTTTGAGGTCAGAATGAATGATGGATTAACGAGTTTTAATCTTTCGGACTTCCGGACTTTCGGACTTTCCGACTCCAATTAAACTTTCAAAACTAATTCCCGTCTATTAAATGTAAAAAATCTTATATCTTATATCTGAAATCTCATATCTATAATTAAATTTGTATAAATAATTTTTAAAAAAAATGGAAAATAATAATCCTGATTACGCTTATAATAACGTAGTCCAAATAAATGAAACGGATTCAACCCGTAAATTTTTAGCTAATGTCTTTATGTGGATGTTTGTGGCTTTGGGCATATCTGCTCTTTGCGCTTATGTGTTCTCCACCACCCCTGCATTTTTAAATTTAATAATTGACCCGGCAACACACTCACTGTCAGGCTTTGCTTACATTGTAATGTTTGCCCCACTTGCGTTCGTACTGATTATGAGTTTTGGTGTTAACCGGATTTCGTATCCTGTTTTAGCGCTTTTATTTGTTGCTTATTCTGCGATAACGGGTATAAGTCTGTCTTTCTGGCTGTTGGCTTTTACTGCATCGTCAGTATTAGGCGTTTTCTTAACTACATCAATAGTATTTGGAATTATGGCCATTGCAGGTTATACCACCAAACAGGACCTTACTAAATTTGGTTCGATACTGATAATGTTTCTGATAGGAATAGTTGTTGCAAGCCTTGTTAATATGTTTTTGCATAGTTCAGGCTTGGATATGCTTATTAGTTACATCGGTGTAGCTGTATTTGTAGGTTTAACTGCTTATGATGTTCAAAAGTTGAAGAATATTGGCGCCGGAGTAACCTATGGCGATGCCACAGCATCAAAAATGGCATTGATGGGCGGCTTAACCCTTTATCTTGATTTTATCAACTTGTTCCTGTTCTTACTGCGTATTTTCGGCAGAAGGAGATAAAAAGAAATTAGAGTTGTAAAAGGCCGTATTCAGTACTGAAGACGGCCTTTTTTTGTATAGAAAAAGTAAAAAATCTTCTTCAGTGGTTAACGGCATGTGCGCTGTTTGCATATTATTAGTTTATTATGCATATTTGTAACGCTTATAGAGAAAGACGGAGGGATTAGACCCTGCGAAGTCTTGGCAACCTGTGCTTACAAGGTGCCACATTCTACTTGAGGGCCATTGCGGCATCCAGGAAAGATAAGCGAAAGTCAATTACGACCGACTTTTCGATATAAGCTTTTTTTATTAGATGTGAGATATGAGATTTGAGATGTGAGACAGGGCATTTTGCCGGTTTTATACCTCAAATCTCGTATCTCAAATCTCACATCTCAAAAATGGATATTAGAAACGAACTACAAAAACGCATCCTGGTAATTGACGGGGCAATGGGTACCATGATACAACGGTACGAATTATCCGAAGAGGATTTTCGTGGCGAACGTTTTCGCGGCCATGCTTCTGATTTGAAAGGTAATAACGACCTGCTGAATATTACACGCCCCGATGTAATCAAAGCCATCCATACCGAATACCTTGATGCCGGCGCAGATATTATTGAAACCAATACCTTTAGTACCCAGCGCATTTCCCTGGCTGATTATCACCTTGAGGAACTTGCGTATGAATTAAGCTATGAAGGCGCCCATATCGCCCGTGAAGTGGTTGACGAATACAACAAAAAAACACCAGGTAAACCGCGTTTCGTAGCTGGCGCCATAGGCCCTACTAACCGGACTGCCTCTTTATCCCCTGATGTAAATGACCCCGGCTACCGTGCTGTTACTTTCGATGACCTTGCCGAAGCCTACTATGACCAGGTGCGCGGTCTTGTTGACGGCGGCGCAGACCTGCTAATTATCGAAACCATATTCGATACGCTTAATGCAAAAGCTGCATTATTTGCAATAGATCGTTATAAAAACGAATTGTTTAGGGATACAGATTTAAAAAAGTCTCTCCCAACCGGGGGGAGATTTAGAGGGGCGCTGGAGTCAAATGCATTCCCTGAAGTTATGATCTCAGGCACCATCACTGATGCTTCCGGCCGTACTTTATCCGGTCAAACCGTTGAAGCATTCTGGAATTCTGTACGCCATGCCAACTTATTGTCTGTAGGGCTGAATTGTGCTTTAGGGGCGAAAGAAATGCGCCCGCATATCGAAGAGCTTTCTCAAAAAGCTGATGTATTTATTTCAGCTTATCCTAATGCCGGGCTGCCAAATGAGTTTGGCCAGTATGATGAAACCGCCCACGAAACTGCCCACCAGGTTGATGAATTTATGAAAGCGGGGCTGGTAAATATTGTTGGCGGCTGCTGTGGCACCACGCCGGAGCATATCAAATGCATTGCTGAGAAAGCGGCTAAATATCCGCCGCGTGTAAAGCCTGCAATTGAGCCTTACCTGCGTTTAAGCGGTTTGGAGGCGGTTACACTCACGCCTGAAACAAACTTCGTAAACATTGGCGAACGTACCAATATAACTGGCTCCCCCAAATTTTCCAAGTTAATATTGGCTGAGGATTATGAAGCAGCATTAGCCGTTGCCCTTCAGCAGGTTGAAGGCGGCGCACAGGTGATTGATATTAATATGGACGAGGGGATGATCGACTCGGAAGCAGTAATGGTTAAGTTCCTTAACCTGGTAGCATCTGAACCTGACATTGCTAAACTCCCCATTATGATCGATTCGTCAAAGTGGACAGTTATTGAAGCGGGATTAAAATGTTTACAGGGTAAAGGTATAGTAAACTCCATCTCACTAAAAGAAGGAGAAGAGAAATTTAAAGAATCTGCCCGTAAGATATTAAGTTACGGCGCAGCGACTGTTGTGATGGCCTTCGATGAAACAGGGCAGGCAGATAGTTTAGATCGTCGTAAGGAGATTTGTCAACGTTCTTATGATATACTGGTTAATGAAGTAGGTTTCCCGCCGCAGGATATCATTTTCGATCCTAATATTTTAACTGTTGCAACCGGGCTGGAAGAACACAATAACTACGCGGTTGATTTTATTGAAGCTACCCGCTGGATAAAAGCTAATTTGCCTTATGCAAAAGTGAGCGGCGGGGTAAGTAATATTTCTTTCTCGTTCAGGGGAAATAATGTAGTTCGTGAAGCCATGCATTCGGCATTTTTGTATCATGCTATTAAGGCCGGGATGGATATGGGTATTGTGAACGCCGGGATGCTTGAAGTTTATGCAGAAATTCCAAAAGATTTACTGGAACTGGTTGAGGATGTATTGCTTAACCGCAGGGATGATGCTACAGAACGATTGGTTGAATTTGCCGATACGATAAAAACCAAAGGCAAAGAAATTGTAAGGGATGAGGAATGGCGTAATGCCCCTGTTGCTGAACGTTTATCCCATGCTTTGGTAAAAGGGATTATTGAATACCTTGATGATGATGTGGAGGAGGCAAGGCTGGCGTATGATAAACCGCTCGAAGTAATTGAGGGCCCGTTAATGGATGGGATGAACGTTGTTGGTGATCTGTTTGGGGCTGGCAAGATGTTTTTGCCGCAGGTGGTAAAATCGGCCCGTGTAATGAAAAAGGCCGTAGCGTATTTACTGCCATTTATCGAGCTGGAAAAACAAAGGGTTATTGATGCCGGGGAGGACTCCAGCAACAGTCGCGCTAATGCAGGTAAAATATTAATGGCTACCGTAAAAGGTGATGTGCATGATATTGGTAAAAATATTGTAGGCGTAGTTTTGGCCTGCAATAATTTCGAGGTGATTGACCTGGGCGTGATGGTTCCGGCACAAAGGATCATCGAGGAAGCAAAAAAACAAAATGTGGATATTATCGGCTTAAGCGGGTTAATTACGCCTTCACTTGATGAAATGGTGCATTTTGCCAAAGAAATGGAGCGTGAAGGTTTTACCATTCCGCTCATAATCGGTGGCGCCACAACATCCCGCATTCATGCTGCCGTTAAGGTCGATCCGCATTACTCAGGCCCTGCAATACATGTACTGGATGCATCAAGAAGTGTTACAGTTTGCAGCAGTTTGATGAATAAAGATCAGCGCGGGCCTTATGTCAAAGGGATAAAGGAGGAATACGCAAAAGCCCGTGAGGCCCATTTAAATAAAAAGTCGGACAAACGGTTTGTGAGCATTGCTGATGCACGAAATTCAAAATTTCAGATTAGTTTGGATGGGGATATTGCCCCAAAGCCAACATTTACCGGTACTAAAGTCTTGGAGGCTTACCCGCTGGAGGAACTGGTGCCTTATATCGACTGGACGCCGTTTTTCCATACATGGGAACTTCGCGGCAGCTACCCTAAAATATTTGATGATAAATACGTTGGAGTTGAAGCTAAAAAACTGTATGATGATGCACAGGAGCTGTTAAAGAAAATAGTTAAGGAGAAATTGCTGCAGGCAAACGGGGTAATTGGTTTTTGGCCTGCTAATAGTGTTGGTGATGATATTGAAGTTTATACAGATGAAACGCGCAAAACGCTGCTCACCACAATACATACATTGCGCCAGCAGGCCGAAAAAGTAAAAGGTGAGCCTTATTATGCTTTATCGGATTTTATTGCACCAAAAGATACCGGCATACCCGATTATTGGGGAGGTTTTGCTGTAACTACAGGTATAGGCTGCGATGAATTAGTGGCCGGATTTGAGGCTGACCACGATGATTATAACAGCATTATGGCCAAAGCCCTTGCTGACCGCCTGGCTGAAGCTTTTGCCGAAAAAATGCATGAATTGGTACGTAAAGAATATTGGGGCTATTCAACAGGTGAGCATTTAAATACAGATGAGCTGATAAAAGAAGAATACCAGGGGATACGCCCGGCGCCTGGTTATCCTGCATGCCCCGATCATACAGAAAAAACAACACTGTTTGAAATACTAAAGGCAGAAGATAATACTAAAATGCACCTTACTGAAAGCTTGGCTATGACGCCGGCAGCTTCAGTAAGCGGGTTTTATTTCGCGCATCCGCAAGCCCGTTATTTTGGTTTAAACAAGATAAGTAAAGACCAGGTGGAAGATTATGCAGGGCGTAAAAACATGTCGTTGGAAGATGTGGAGCGGTGGCTGGGGCCGAATTTGAATTATTGATAAGAAGGAATAAAAAACTTGTCATTGCGAGCGAAGCGCGGCAATCGCGAACTATGCAGAGCGGCAATGCCTGGCGACGAGATTGCCACGCTTCGCTCGCAATGACAAAAGAGAAAATTGTCACATGAAGATAACCGAGCATATTCACAAAGCAAAAAGCAAAACACTTTTTTCGTTTGAACTTTTACCGCCTGTTAAGGGGCAAAGCATCCAGGGTATTTATGATGCTATTGACCCTCTTATGGAGTTTAACCCGCCTTTTATTGATGTAACCTATCATCGCGAGGATTATATTTATAAACAGCATGAAAACGGTTTGCTGGAAAAGGTGGCGTACCGCAAACGGCCGGGAACGGTGGCCATCTGTGCTGCCATTATGAACAGGTATAAAGTAGATGCTGTTCCGCACCTGATATGCGGCGGTTTTACGAAGGAAGAAACTGAAAACGCCTTAATCGACCTTCAATTTTTAGGGATAGATAACGTGCTTGTTTTACGGGGCGATGCCCGTCATGCCGATACTTTGTTTATACCTACACCGGGTGGCCACTCTTATGCCACCGACCTGTTACAGCAGGTAGCAGATATGAATAAAGGCAAATATTTATATGAAGACCATGAAGTGGTTAAAGCCAATTTTTGCATCGGCGTAGCGGGCTACCCCGAAAAACATTTCGAGGCCCCGAACTTAAAAACAGATTTTAAATATCTTAAACAAAAAATAGATATGGGCGCTGATTTTATTGTGACCCAAATGTTTTTTGATAACAATAAATACCGTGAGTTTGTAAAGCAATGCCGCGAAAATGGTATTAACGTACCAATTATTCCGGGTTTAAAGCCTATTACATCTTCAAAACAACTCATCAGCCTTCCCAAAATATTCCATATTGACATCCCTGATGACCTTAGCGACGCTGTACAATCCTGTAAATCAGAAAAAGAGGTAAAAGATGCGGGTATCGATTGGATGATCAGTCAATGTAAAGAATTGATGGATTTTGGCGTACCCGTGCTGCACTTTTATACCATGAGTAATCCCGGGCCAACCAAAAGGATTGCGGAAGCGATTTTTTAGTGCTACCTTTCTGCCGTAAACCTAAAAATTTTCCTGAATCTAAAACTAATCAATTAAAATGAGATCACTATTTATCGCCTTGCTGATAGCATTGCCTGCTATTATTTTTGCCCAACCAAACTATCATGAAGGGTTCGTTATAAAAAACAATGGAGACACTTTGAAAGGTTATATAAATTACCGGGAGTGGGCATATTCTCCTACGTCAATTGAATTCAGGCCCCCCAATAGTAATGATATTACGAAGTTTGGTCCGGAGGCTATTAAAAGCTTTCAAATAAAGGGTTTTGAAAATTATATTAGTTACGTCGGCATGGCAAGCGTGAATAAAAATATTTTTCCGGATCTGCCCATCCATCTCGATACTGCCACGAAGCAAATGGCTATCTTTTTAAAGCAACTGGTGACCGGGAATAATGTTACCCTTTACTACAATAACGAACAAAATAAAAAACGATTTTTTATAGCCGAAACAAACGGACTGCCCGCTGAACTAAAATATTATGAGTATTATGTTGCTGTAGGTGGTGATGAAATATTTGACAATTTATTTAGGGGCCAATTAATATTATTAAATAACAAATTTAAAAGCGGGAACCAAAAGCTGCTGAACGCAATAGCAGAAGCCAGGTATGACGAACCGGATCTTGAGCTGATTACGACCCGGTTAAATGATGAAAACGCAGGGAGCTCACCAACAAGCAATAATATGAACAGCCATCCGAAACTTGTTAGAATTTTTGCAGGGCTGGGCGTAAATGATATCACAACCACTTATAAATATGTCCAATCCGTGGTCAGTACAACCAACAGTAACGGAACATCAACTATTTATAACTATGCCTCTTATCATTCTACCGCAATCGCCCCTAAGATAAATTTCGGAGTAGACATGTTTATAAACCCTAACATTCAGCAATTTATTTTCAGAAGCGAGTTATCCTTTTCATATTCCAATGGACTCTTTAACCGAACTATCCAAACAGTAACCGGAGGTGATGTTACCTATAACTATAAATTTACACAATATACAACCTCTTTGACGCCCCAGCTTTTATTTAATCTTTACAATACCGATAAATTGAAATTTTACATTGACGGCGGTATAACGTTAAATTTATCCTCCTACGGATATAATAATGCAGCCGAAGTTGATCAAAACGGGCTTCAGCTTCAACCTTTTTGGGCTTATTTTCCTCTTCAGGCCGGCGTTGTTTTTAACAAAAAAATAGAGATTTATTTTACCTATACCAGCGGAGCAAGCTTCTCGGATTATACTGATTTCTCAGTTTCTAACCAGTATATGTGCCTCGGCTTGAAGGTTTTATTTTAGTGATTAGCAAGTGGATAGCTGTCGTTGGGAAATAGTTTATGGGTCAATTCAAACGGGAAGATCATAATCATAAATTTCAAAGCCGGTTTCTGAGCATCGCCGCTATTGTTAGATTGGACTCTCCTATTTTAACCTGGTCTATAATAGCGTTGCCAATGGGCATAAAATTGCATCGGGAGATTATCCCATTTTTTTCCAAACTGGGGAAAATTTGTTCCAACTTTATTTTTGCCGCCCTCGTATTTGTTAATGGAAAGGTTCCATAATTTACAGATAACAGTTGAAAATTATTAATTTTCATAGGAATTATCCAGAAAAACAAAAATACCAATAAGCCGAGTGCGTGACGTACAAATATTGAGCACCATTTTTGCCTAAAACTAATTCGAACAGATAGT
>Ga0302221_10002778_pt1 | contig 10777 bp, 3 predicted proteins | sample II_Palsa_E2_1_FD_193517 | JGI IMG/M metagenome (GOLD analysis project Ga0302221, IMG submission 193517) | Peat permafrost microbial communities from Stordalen Mire near Abisko, Sweden - II_Palsa_E2_1 | ecosystem: Environmental > Terrestrial > Soil > Palsa > Peat permafrost | place: Sweden...
AGGCAAAACAACAAGTAGAATATCAAGCAAAACTGTACAATAAACAAGTAAAAGCAAGAGCAATAACAAGAACACGCGTAAAACAAGAACAAGTAATCGAATATCAAGTGTGTATAGTTAGTATTATAGAAGTGAAGTATGAGAAGAAGATAATGATATTAAAGAAAGATGTTTTGTTCCTGTAAAGTACAAGCAAAAACCTAGAATATATATCAGTTCCTCTAGTCACGTGCAGACTAGTAGACTCCTTGCAAAAACACCAAAATGCGGCCATCTGCTTGGCGCCCCGCCACAATAGTCCTCTTTAAATTGTTTTTATATTTTGGGGGTGCATATAAATCAAAGTTTAAGCATTAGTAGCTATATATTTATAGTCGATAATAGCCTTTACCCTTAGTCCTTATCCTTACTTGCTAATTTAGCTTTATTTTAGTTATTATAAAAGCAAATATACTTCCCTTTCTTAGATTTAAGGAATTTTAAGACTTATATAACAATTTTAGTGTCTTTTTCGATTTTTTAATTAGTTTTAGCATAAAACTTTCTAATAGCTTCTTTTTCTAGTTTTGAATTAGTTTAAAACTCGACTTCTTTAAAAGCAAGCTCTAGCACTTTATCCTTATAAGAATATTAATACTAGTCTCTCTTAACAAATTGCTTTAATTAGGTTTTTTTGCATATATATAGTATAAGAGAGTTTTATTTAATTCTTTTAATATATAAGTCCCCTTTAACTAGTTTGCTTCTTTAACTTTATATAGTCTTAACTATTAGTATAAAAGCTTAGTGTTTTTAGACTTGTCTTAATTAATGTTTTTAATATTATATATTAAAATAAGATCTTTAGCTTAAATTAGTTTTTTATAAATCTAGTGCTTAACATCGAAGTTAGCTTTGCCCTTAGTATATTATCAGGTTTTTTATAACTTAAACTCTTTAATATCTTTATTATACATTTAATTTATTGTGTATAAAGCTATAGCAAGGTTAATTAATTATAGACTTTGTTTTATCTAAGAGTCCTTTATATAAAGTAATGGGTTTTTACTAAAGTATTGCCTCTTTATTATATATTATATAAAAAGGAGTAAAGCTTATAAGGCTATATATTGTAGTTTTGTTTACAAAAAGCACTTAAAGTAAAAGGTTTACTTATAGTTTCTTTCCTCTTATGCTTAAAGCAATTAGAGCTAATGCAATTAGTTAATGCTTATGCTTTACTATTTTATTAGCTTTAGTATTATATATAAAGATTATAATCTTATAAATCTTTAGCTTTTAAAGCTCTTTAATTATAAAACCTTTGAACTTAGCACTATTATCGACTTTAAGTTTTTTAAATAAACTATATTAGCAAATTACTTTAGCTTAAATAAACTTTATAGCCTTCTTGCTAATAGGGTTTTTTATAAGTTTAGCTTTTAGCTATTTATAGAAGTTATCTTTAGCTATTACTAAACAATTATAGCTTTTGTATTCGGGTAGCTTTATAATATTTATACTAATATAGTAAAAAGGAGAAGTAGCTTTTGTAAGAAATAAGGCTTCTTCTTGTTGTTGCTTGTACTTATATTAATATACTTCGCAAGAATTGCAATACTTGCAGATATTATTATAAAAACCCTTCTAATAATATTTATTTGCTAGCTTTGCAAAAGTGGTTTCTTGGCCCAAATAGCTAGTTTTGTTATGCAACTCCTTTATAACCTTTGCTCTTTAAGCTAAATTATTAAAAATTGAACATAAGAAGTACATTTTATACTTGTTTTTTTATAATTGCTTATTATGCACACTATAATTTAGTGCTTCTTTCTTTAGTTTATAAAACTTACCCTTAAATATGCCTTTAAGCTTAGCTAATATAGTTAAATACCTTGTAATTGCTTAAAATTGCTTTAAATAGCTTTTATTAAATAAATTAATTGATATAAAACTATTAGTCACGTTTTAAAGTACTAATATAAAGTAATGCATAATGTTATAATTATTAGTTAAATAGCTTAAAATAGCTTTTTGCTTAAGTGCTTAAAATGTAAAGCTATTATAAGAGGGGGAATTCCCCCTTTAAGGGTAGCTTAAAAAATAAGGCTTGCCTTTAAAGTAAAGCTTTAACTTGTAAATTTTAGCTAAGCAAGACTTTAGCTAATTAAAGCATATATTGCATTTAATATCGTAACGCTTTACTATTTTTGCGCTTTTAATAACTAGTTAAATTCCGACTATATTAAGCTTTAATGCAATAAATTTATTAATATTTAAATTATCTTTATAATAAGGGCGCCAAGATAGTTTATCGGCTATAATATACTTTTTACCTTTTATATAATATACTTCAAAGTTGAATAGCTCAATTTATATAAGCTAGCATATAACTAAAGCTTTAAAAAGGTTAATAGCTACCTAATTTAGCTAAGTAACAAGTATATTTGCATTTATTTTTAAGATAAAATAAATATTATATAGCTAAAATTGCAGTTTTTGCAAAACTTTAAAAACTCTTTTACATTCTCTTTTAGTGGCATTATAGCCTTGTTTAGCCTAGTTTTATATTTTAGATTTATACTAAGCAACCCTCTTATGTCATTTATTATTATACTAGCTTAAAATTGCTCCTTATCCAAATAAGCTAGCGTTGATAGCTAAAATAATAAGTTATTATAGCTTTACAAGGTTGTAGTATAGCTTATAAAGTAATAGCATAATAGTGAGTTTTTCTTGGAAAGTTTGTATTGCCTTAATTTATTCTTCCCCTTATAAGGGCTTTCCTTTCTTAAGTAGTCAATAAATTAGTTTAGCTATTATAATATATACTTTAATTTAAATTTTATAATATATGCAAATTCTTAAGAATGCCTTAGCTTTTGTAATATTATTATATTAGTGCTAGTTTAAAATCTTATTAACTTTAGTAATAATAAGGCTTCTCCTTTTAAAATTGCATATAAAACTTATAAAACTTATACTATTGTAGCAAAACTATAATTTAAGCTTAATAAAAGCTCTAGCTTGTTTAATCCAATTTAAGGCTTTATTTAAGTTTTACAAATAGTTAAATATAAATCGATAAAACTTAAAAAGCTTCAATTCTCTACTATAGTTAATATATGGCCCTTTTACCCTAATATTATTAATAAATAATATAGCTATAGCTAAAAACAAGTCTTTTAAGGTTGTTATTATTACCTATACAAACTAGACCACTAAATTAGTAGCTCTTTGCAATAAAGTAGTCATTTTAAGTAAGCTAAAAGGGGTTATAAAAGCTATTATATCCTTGCTTTTAACATTTAAGGTAAGTTAATTATATTTAAAGAAGAAATCGATTAAAGAAGCATATTAGCACTTAGCAAATTCCTCTAAAAACTCGTCTATTAATAAAGGCATATTGGCGTCTTATAAAGTAATAAAATTCATTTTCATTGCTAGGTTAATAAGTTTGTAAATGCTAGCTAGTTTCTTTGCAACTAAGAATTAAGGGTTTTTATAAAGTCTATTGCATTTTTCTAGTACTCTTTAGTTTAAGCGTTTTAATAGCATTTTTATTATTATTAGCACTAAAGCCTTAAAGCAAGAGAAGTTCTTTTCTTACTAAGCTTTATATAATATTGTCTTAATAAGAATAAGGGGGCTAATATCTTTATAAATCTTTCTTATTTCCTTTTAATTAAATGTAATAATACCTTTGCAATTAATTATTAATTCTTCGAATATAGCCCTTTCCTTCTTTTAAAGCTAATCTTTAATGTCTAGTTTTGTTGGTCGTTTTAGTATAAGGCAAAAGTTTTTTAGTATTGTAATAAAGTATAAAAGTAAGTAATTCTAATATTTGCTTACTTGCTTTTGCAAGGTATTTTATATTTTAAATTGCTTATACTAATTAAATTATCCTCTAAATCCTTTTCTTATTTTATTATTCTTATTAATTAGCTGTACCTTTTTAGCTTTTAGTTTATAAATACTATTTGCTAAAAGCATAAAAGGCGCACTTATAAAGTCTTATAATACAATTGCCATTTTCTCTAATTTTACTTATTTTAGTATACTTATATGCAAGATTTTCCTGCTTTTGTCCTCGTCTTTTAAGTATAGCAATACCCCTTTTAATTTATTAAAAAACTACAAAAACTCTAAAAACTTTAATCCTTTATTCTTAGCTTTAAAGATAAAAATAGCTAGTATCAAATAATATAGTTTTACTTTAATATCTAGAATATTAGTGTTTAAAATATTTATTGCTTGTTTTTATATTATATCTAGGAAGTGCTTTATAAGAGCTAAAATAAAGGCGCCTTTTATAGCTTTTATATTTAAAAAAAATTAGTAATACTAGTCTTAAAATTATAAAACTTATTTAAAACCCCCAAAATAACCTTTACTCTATCAAGAAAAATAAAAACGTGCCAACGACCTGCTAATGGTGCCAACGGTGCCATTTATGTATGTCCAAAAATTTAGCACCAAATTTTCGATATTAGGTTCCAATTGACTGCTATTAGCACTAATTGAGCTATACGCACAAATAGTAATTATTATACTAATGCCAATTATTATGCTAATGCTAATTATTACAAATTTTAATTTAGTTATATCTTTCACAAAAGCTTATATGAAAATAATTTAGAAAACTGTCTTAATATTATAAAAATAACTCTATATAAGCTGCCCTCTAAATGCCCTGCCAAAACGCTTTACAAAAGTGGCCCCGAAACCTAAGCTGCCCTCCAAAATGCCTTGCCAAAACGCCTTACAAAAGTGGCCCCGAAACCCAAGCTGCCCTCCAAAATGCCCTGCCAAAAATCACTGCCAAAACGCCCTACAAAAGTAGCCCCGAAACCTAAGCTGCCCTCCAAAATGCCTTGCTAAAACTCCTTACAAAAGTGGCCCCGAAACCTAAGCTGCCCTCCAAAATGCCCTGCTAAAACGCTTTACAAAAGTGGCCCCGAAACCTAAGCTACCCTCTAAAATGCTTTACTAAAACTCCTTAAGATATTAGATAAAGAGAAGTTAGATAAAGAGAAGTTAAATAGGGAGAAGTTAAATAAAGAGAAGTTGGATAGTGAAAAGTTAAATAGTGAAAATTTAGATAAAGAGAAGTTGGATAAAGAGAAGGAAAGGAAGAGAGAAGGAAAGGAGGAAAGGAGGAAATTATAGAAAAACTTTAATTTTGCTAGTAAAAAAGGGTAAGCAGCTATTACAACGCCGCCTATGCGTACTTCTAAGGCCCCTTGAAAGTGTGCATAAGCAGCTAAGCTTTAATTTCGCTAATAAAGAAGGGTAAGCAGCTATTATAACATAAACAAAAGCGCCACTTTTTACTTGCGCCGCTTATCCCTTTATTTTATTAAACAAAAGTGTTAATTGTTTAATTAATTAATTAATTGTATATTGGATTGATTGATTAATTAATTGAGTGCTAGATTAATTGATTAACTGCTGTGGGGGTGACTGCTGTAAGGGTGACTACTATAGGGGTGACTGCTGTAGGGGTGACTGCTGTAGGGGTGACTGCTGTAGGGGTGACTGCTGTAGGGGTGACTGCTGTAGGGGTGACTGCTGTGGGAGTGATTGTTGTGGGAGTGAAGCTTGAGGATTTTGAGGATATACTCCGTGCTTGCTAGCTGTGGGAGTATTAAAATGGCTAATTGCTATATAACCCAATTCTCGGGCTTATTCTAAACTATCCTCCAAAATTGCCCTCCAAAACTGCCCTCCAAAGCTAGTCCTCAATTGCTAATTAATTGCCCCACTTGCCAATTGACTGCCAAGCAGCTGCCAATAGCACCAAGCAGGTGCCAATGGCACGTGCGCCTAAGCGAAAAATCGTTGGCATGTTTTTTTTTTCCTGATGTCCTTTAATATTCTCTTTAGCTAAAGCATTAAGCCCTAGTTTTCTTCCTCTTTTTCCTTATTACTCGAGTTTACTTCCTCGATTTTTGGCTAAAGGTTTTGCCGGAATTGGACCCTCCTTTTAAAGATACTCTTTAATAGTAAAACAATTATAACTATATAAGCATTTTTAAGTCTTTTAAGTTAATAAATATATTATCTTATAAACTATTGTCTTTATAGTTTATAGCTATTTTCATCTTGCTAATAAATAGCATTTTTGGGAAAGTCTTAAAAAAGTTGTTAATTAAGAAAAATATGTCCTTATAATTAACCCCCTTTATAATATTAATTCTAATTTTAGCTATATTAGCAAAACCGAATTAGTTGCTCGTAATTATAAATATAATAAAAGTATTAATGCTATAAATAACATAGCTTAGTTTCTTAGCTATCTTTATAAGTAAAATGTTGCATTTAGCCCTAATATTTAGCATGCTATAGCATTTAGTTTTATTGCTAAGGCCACGCAATAGAAATCAAAATCTAAGAAATATAATAATACTTTTTTTAAAGATAAAAGTCTTAAAGTTAAAGCTAGTTATATTTCCTTAAAGCATATAACTAGTTGTTTAAGCTAGCTAAGTTATATTTTATATTATACGTTTTAGTTTATTAGTTATAGCAATTATCTTAGTTATTTTCTTGATTTCTTTAGCTATATATATAACTATTACATTTCTTATTCCTAAAATTATTATATAAGCTTAGTTGTCTTTTAGCTATTAGTGCTAAATTGTAGCTATAAAGTTAAGAGTTTTAAGGGCATTAATAATTATTTTTACCCCTTTTTGTATATATAAAAGCAAAATAGTTGCTTTCTTTAATTATAAAATAAGCTCTTCTTATAAAGTGTTAACTAGTTTTAGTTTTTTATTAGAAGCTAAATTAAAGTTTATATCTTATAAGGGTTTAATATCCCTTTTAACTCCTAGTATAACAAATCTTTAGCTTTTTGCTTATAAGAGCCTTTCCTTTACTCGAGCTTGTTACTTTATAATATCTTAAGCAATTTGTAGTCCTTTTCTTTTTACTTTTAAAAATTTAGTAATATTAATAAATAATATAAAATATATTATATCCTTATATATATTACTAATAAAGATATTATCCTTATTTATAACATTTACGCAATTGCCCCTAAAAATAGAAATATTATTAGTATCTCGACGCAAAATCTCTTTGCTTTTATATAAATTGCCGAATATAAGAGGGGCTTAAAACTTGTTTCTCTTATAGTTATTAAGCTAAATATCATTTTATAGTTATTAGGCATTTGCAAGTTACATTAATATATTATAATAATACTCTCCTCTTTAAAGCTAAGTCTTAATCTAGTTAAACTAAGATTAACTATTTTATAAAATAAGAGGTATAAAAAACCGGTTAAGGTCCTATTTTCTTTTATACTAGTTATAGCTATCCTTATAAATGCACTTAAAGTTAACTAGCTCTTATATTAATAAACAATTATTCGAGTATATATAATTGCAATTAAGGTTTATAATATTGTCTTAATCCCTTTTAAAATACCTTAAATAATTTTTATTAAATAATTAAAATGTAGAATTAACTTAAGCTACATTTTGCTAAAAATCCGGGTAAGGGCAATTATTACTAGTTAATGTAAATGCTCCCCCTCCTCTTTTATTATAATAATTACCTTAACCTCGACTGCATTTATCGAAACCCCCTTTATTATAGTAACTTCCGGATGCTTAAGTGTTTCTTGGGTTAATTATAAAGAGTATAAACTAAATCTTATTAATAATAGTAGTAGTTAAAGCATTAATAGCCTTTTGCAAATCTTCTTAAATAATAAATAAAATCGACAATTTTTATAGTTCTTTTGTTAATTAATCGATTTTACTAGCAAGTTTCTTAAGCTTTATTATCTTAAAAATAAGAACTTTCGATACTTTACTAGCTCTAATAAGTTCTTTTACTAATATAAGCATAATTGAAAGTAAAAAAAGGGGTATATTTATTATTTATTACAAGTATTATATCTTATATAATTATATTAAAGTATTCTTAGCATAACTAAGAGTATTTTAAGTTATTAGCCTTGTTATACTTGCGTCTCTTCTTTTTATACTTATATGCAAATATAGTAATTTTGTGTATTTTGCTATAGTTATAAGTTAATATATTTATAAGCTTATAATTAAAGTCTTTAAAGATTTAGTCTTTAACTTAAAAAAGAAGACCCTTTATAAATTCTTAGCACTAGTGCTTGCTATTTAATTCCTTTCTCTTTACTAGTTGAGTCGATATCTTATAAAACAAGTTAATAAAAGTCTTAGTAGTAATATGCCCTCCTTAAAATTAAGGAATAATTCGATTTAAGAAATTATAACTAATCTTAAAAGTCTTTTAGTTATACTCCTTATAATCTTTCTTTAAAGCTATATAAAACTTGGCTTTATTATACTTGTTAAAGCTATTAGTATAATATTTTAGTATAGCTTTAACTTAATCTTTATATAATAGTAAGATATATTTAATAATATACTCTCTTTTTGTAATTGCAAAGACTTAGTAGTCTTTGTATATATTAATATATTGCTTTAAGAAGGTAAAGATATTATTACCCTTAAACTATAAAGCTTTTTATACTTTAAGCAAAGAAGATATAGTTTAAGAACTAATATATACTTTATTAGGAAAAATAAAAACGTGCTAACAACTTGCTAATAGTGCTAACGGTGCTAACAACGTGCTAACAACGTGCTAACAGTGCTATTTTTGCATGTCCAAAAATTTAGCACTAAATTTTCGACATTAAGTGCTAATTAACTATTATTAGCACTATTAATACTAATCGAATTATATGTATAAATAGTAACTATCTTGCTAATGCCAATTAGCCTTTAATTAAGATATCTAATACTAGGAGTTTTAATTTAATTATATTTTCTATAAAAGCTTATATAGAAATAATTTATAAAATGATTTTAATATTACAAAAACATAACTTTATATAAGCTGCTTTGCTAAAACTCCTTGCCAAAACGCCTTATAAAAGTGTCTTCTACAAAAAGTGGCCTCGAAACTTAAACTGCCCTTTAAAACGCTTTGCTAAAACGCTTTACAAAAGTGGTCCCGAAACCTAAGCTACCCTTTAAAACACTTTGCTAAAACGCTTTATAAAAGTGGCCCCGAAACTTAAGCTACCCTCTAAAATGCCTTGCTAAAACTCCTTGCCAAAATGTCTTATAAAAGTGGCCTCGAAACTTAAGCTACCCTCTAAAATGCCTTGCTAAAACTCCTTAAAATATTAGACAAAGAGATGTTAAATAAAGAGAAGTTAGATAAAAAGAAGTTAAATAAAGAGAAGTTAAATAGAGAGAAGTTAAATAAAAAGAAGTTAAATAAGGAGAAAGTTAGACAAAAAGATGTTAAATAAAGAGATATTAGACAAAGAGATATAAAACAAAGAAATGTTAAATAAAAAGATGTTAAACAAAGAGATGTTAGATAAAGAGATGTTAGACAAAGAGATATTAAACAAAGAGATGTTAGATAAAGAGAAAGAAAGGAGGAAAAGAGGAAAAGAGGAAAAAATTATATTATATTTACTAATTATGCGCATATTATATTAAAACCCTAGTAAGCTTAGCCCTTGCTTATTAGGGTTTTAGTATAACAAACGCACAATTATCCCTTTATTTAATAAGACATGTCTTACGCTAAGTATTATAGCTAAAATCGGTAAGTAGCTATATATAGCTTAGCTGTAATGCTTAGCACAAGATATGTCTTATTAGATAAAGGGATAGAAAAGCTTTAATTTCGCTAGTAAAAAAGGTTAAGTAGCTATTATCCCTTTAACTAGTAAGACATTGCTTACGCTAAGCATCAACACTAAAATCGTTAAGCAAGTACGTAATGCTTAGCTATAATGCTTAGCATAAGCAATGTCTTACTAGTCGAAGGGATAACATATTAGCTGCTTGTGTGTATAAGCGGCTAAGCTTTAATTTCGCTAATAAGGAAGGGTAAGTAGCTATTATAATATAAATAATATAAAGTAATAAAAAAAGCGCTACCTTTTATAGTACTTATACTACTTATCCCTTTGTCTAGTAAGACATGCTTATACTAAGCATTTATAGCTAAAATTGTCAAGCAAGCACATATTATTTAGCTATAAGTGCTTAGCATAAGCATGTCTTATTAAACAAATGGATAGCATAACTGCTAGCTTGTTTTTGTATTATATATTATATAACCCAATTCTCGGGCCTATTTTGTATCTTGTTTCTTAGGCCCTAATTTAAGTCGCACTTGCGGGATTAGGGGGTTTACTTCTTAAGCCTCTAAAACTGTCCTCTTAAACTATTCTCCTCTAAATTGTCTTTATCTAAACTATCCTCTTAAACTGTCCTCTTAAATTGGCCTCCCCTAAATTGTCCTCTTAAACCGGCCTCCTAAACTGGCCTTTAAAACTAGCAATTGCCAAGTAATTAATTGTCCTACTTGCTAATTGACTATTAAGCGGCTACTAATAGCATTATACAAGTGATTGCTAAGTAATTAATTGCCCCACTTGCTAATTGACTACTAAGCAGCTGCTAATAGCACTATATAAGTGTAGTGAAACTGTGCTATTAAGCGAAAAATCCTTAGCAAGTTTTTTTTTCCTAATGTTGTTATCTTCTATTATGCTTATACTTAGCATTAAAATTGTAAATTTATCTTTTAAATAAATAAACTAAGGCATAAGTTGTTATACTAATAAATTGTAAAGGGAATTAGCAATTGCTATACTTGATTTTAAAGTTAACTAGGTGCTTTTTGTTAAAATAAGTAATAAACGTTTCGATAAGTCCTTTAAAGCTCGTTTTCTGCTATCTCGATTGCTTATGCTATTTTATTCTTATTTTTT
>Ga0302221_10002782_pt1 | contig 10773 bp, 1 predicted proteins | sample II_Palsa_E2_1_FD_193517 | JGI IMG/M metagenome (GOLD analysis project Ga0302221, IMG submission 193517) | Peat permafrost microbial communities from Stordalen Mire near Abisko, Sweden - II_Palsa_E2_1 | ecosystem: Environmental > Terrestrial > Soil > Palsa > Peat permafrost | place: Sweden...
CTGCAAGTTATACAAGTAGCGCAGCTTAGACTAATTATATAAAAGGTATATTAAGTAAGCTAGTTAACCTAATAGCAAAAAAGTTTTAATGCTTAAAAGCATTGCCTTGTTTTTTGGTGTAAACAAATAAAAATAAACAAATAAAATAATTCCTTAAAGCTATTCCACATTTTCGATTATCCTACATAAATCTTAAAAGTATTCGAATTTATAATATAATAAGTTTTTAATTAATTTATTTACTAGTATTTCTTTTATTAGTAAATATATTACTTAAAATGCACCTTTTATATGCTTCTAGTATAGCTATGTGTTTTAAATGTTAACATAGCGCAGCTTAGTAATAATCCTTTTATTCTCTTTAATTACAAGCTTAATTGTTTATTAATTGTTATAGAAGATTATTTATAGTTCTCCCAAATTAAGCTTAATATTTCTAAAAAAAAAAACTATTAAAGAGCTATAGCTTTTTAAGCTATATACTTGATAGCAAGCAGCTTAGCTTTAATAGTAAAGGTAATAATTGTTGACTGACAAGCTACCCTTTATATAACTAGCCCTCTAAAAAGAGATATAATATACCTTTGCAAGGATTGTCGGGTATTAATATTGTTAGCAAACAATATATTAAATGCAATTATCAAGTTAATATTATAGTATTTTTTAGAGTATTAAATCCTTAGAAATTATATTTTATATAAGTACTTAATTGTTTAATTAATCGCTATATAGTGCTTAAGCTTAAAGTTTATTAAAAACTGAAAAAGCAACAAAGTAATATATGCTATATCTGGCCTAATTATAATTGCAATATAAAGCAGTAAACTAACCTTCTCTTAATACTCTTTAATTTGCTTAAAGGGAGCTTGTCTAGCATATTTCTTAAGCTCTAAGATTAAGAAAGGGGTACTTATATACTTTTTGTTAATTAGATAAAACTTCTTTGCAATCTTTTTAATATATATATTATATATAAGCTAAAGCTTTTAAGCAAGTTAATCTTTAATTATATAAACTTCTAAAAACTACTTTATCTCTTTTATTAAATAAAAAGTATAAGCTATATTAATTTTTGTAATAATCTCCTTTGCTAATGCTTTATTGCTCTTGTGAAACATCACTTAAATGTTATTAATATAAAATAATACAAACACTTTATACTTTAAGTTTATAAATATATATAGCTTTTCTTTGCATAGCTTAAGCTTTATCCTTATTAAAGTGCTTGCAAATTTGTTATATTAAAGTGCTAAAAAGTCCCTTAGCTTATACAAAGCTTAATTAATTTTAGTATATATATTAGAAATTTTAAATTTGTCAAGAAGCTAATATATTACTAGTAAGCTTTTAACTAGTCTCTTTGCATTTGCAAAGGTATTAATTATATCAAATTGCTTAATCTTTAAATTAAAGTAAGCTACAATAGCTATAAATATTCTAAATAAGCACACTGCAAGTATAGCTATATAAGTTAATAAGATAAAGCTCTCCTCTTATAAATTACTTTGTATAACTATCCTTAATTAGCACTTAATTAAATAATTATTCAAGTTATATTTGTATTTAAATACTTATTTTAAAGGGATTAAATAAGCTATTATTTTATTGCGCAAGATTATCCTCTAATAATCTCTAAATTCGAGGTTTCTAAGCTTAAGTTCTACATTTTGCTTAAAGAAGGCCCCAAATAAGTGTTTCTCCAAATTATTCTAAGACTTTAATTCTTTTAAGAGATTATTTTAATAAATATAAGGAATTTTGCCCTTAAAAGCAGCTTTGTCCCTTAAGCTTTGGTTTTATAAAATCAATATTATAATTATTATATATATTATCTTATATTTTTCTTTATTTTTGTCACTTAATTTGCTTAGCTAATTAGGCTATAATATATTTAAGAAGGACTTAAAATAATTAATATTATTTAATCTTGCTATTATAATTAGCAATATATATAAAGTTATATATACTTGGCTATTATTAGGCCTTGCTTTATTATAAGCATAATTGTTATTATTTAGCCTTTTTCCTTAAATTCTTTTGCTTAATTACAACTTATTTTATACTTTATACTTATATTTGTATTTCAGTTTTGCAAATAATTTACTAAAGCTTTATTGCAAGCTACTTAAATTGCCTTAAATTGGATTTTAAGCTTAATTTGTTAATAAAGTCCTTTTCTCTTTTTTTTAATTAAATGCACTTCTTTAACAAGTTCTAAAAGCTTATTAACCTCTTTATTAATTAAACTAAGCACTAGTATTAGCTTAGCTAAAACCCCTTTACTCTTTTAAGTAAAACTTAATATACTTTTAAGCTTTAAAGTAAGATTTAAGGATATAAGTCTAATCTTTATTACAAGTTTTACAAGTGTAAAAATCTTTACTTCTAAGTTTTAGCTGCTTAAGTCTTTGCTTAAAAGCTCCTTTATACCCCTTATAACAACCAAGCTTAAGATTTGCTTAAGTAAATCTTTCTCTTATAATCTAATATTCTCAAAAGTTAATCTAATATCCTAAATCTCCTTTTCTTTAATTAATTTAACTACTTGCTTAATAATTTTAAGCAATTGACTTACTACTTGTTTAAACTCTTTTAAGTAAAGTATATTTTTGTCAAATATTATATTTTATATAATAATTACTCTCTTAAGCACAAGAACTTAAATTTTATATATATTAAATGCTATATAACTAACTAGATATTTGATATACTTATAAGAATTAACTTTAAAAGCTTTTTTCTATTTTTTTTTTAGCTTTGCATTCTTTAATTAATAGATATGCTTAAGCTTTATATATATAAATCCTATTCTAATTAGGCTTAAGATTAGTTGTCAAGCATATAATAGACGCTAGATTATATTACTAAAAATAATTTTAGAATTAAGCATTAAAAACTTTATTAAATAAGCGCATATCATATGCATGCAAGGGGCTTTTATTATATAAAAATATAGTAGCAAGGGTTATTTTTAGCTAAAGGTTTTCTAGGAGTTTTACTTTAATGCACATTTTCATTAATTTAATAATAGCCTCTTATCTTGCACGTTTAAAACCATTATTAAGCTTATAAGTATAAGTAAAGGCTAGCTCAATTTAATACTTGCCTCTTTAGCCTAGATCTTATATACTATATTTCCTTTAATCCTAATAATTAAAATATTATTATTATGCTATATTTTGCGAATTATAAAATTAAATTGCCTTTTTACCCAATAATCGAAATCCTTAATTATATTAAATACAAACACTAAGGACTTATTTATAAGAGTAAAGCTAAAAAGCTTTTTACTATACTTGTCCTTAATTATCAAGAGCTATTAAGCTTTATTATAGCCTTTGGAAAAGTCAAATAAATCTTACAAAATTCTAAAAAAAAACAGCTTTAAAGACTTCTTTTTAGAAGATTACTTTAAAATAACTTACATTATATAAGTTATTACATAATATATATATTTAACTTTTATAATGCCTTTAATAACCACATTTCTTGTGCTTTTAACAAGTGCTTATAAAGCCTTTAAGCTAAGGTGCCTTGCTTATATATGCTATACTTCTTTTAAATTACTTTTTAGTTTAAAGTAGTTTTGTAAATGCTAAAACTTTGCCTTTATACTTTGTTCAATTGTTAGAAATATTAGGATTTTTTCTATACTTGTTGGAATTTCGAGAAGAACTTTAAAATAAGTAAAAAGTAGCTTAAATTTAAAAAATACTAAGTTATATATATGCTTTAATTGCTTAAGCACAATGCTCTTTCCCTCAATTTTATATTAAAGCAAGCAGTCTAAATTATAGTACCAAACTCTTGCTTTATTTAATTAACTTTCAAATATAATATTAATATAAAAACCCTTAACAACTATAACATTTAATAAGACTAAATCTTTCGAGTTTAAGCTAGCTATACTATTTAAAGCCTTTTTAATTACTCTTTTGCTATATCTTAGGATTAGGAGGCTTAAAAAACTAGCTTTAATGCACTTATTATAAGAGGCTTTAATAAAAGACTTTAGCTTAAGCAAATTCTTGCTATTTATTAAGTATATAGCGCTATAATTATTAAGTAGTATACTTGCCAAAAGTGGATATCTTGCAAAATCGAGTATAGTATATACCCCTTAACCAAGTATTAAAGTTATAAGAAGTAAATTTATAAAAGTAGCATTAATATTGCTTAAAAATTTCGATTTTACTAATCCTTAGTCCTTTTTTGAGCTATTGCTAATACTTTTAGACATTTAATCCTTTGTTAAGCTAAAGACTAGTTTTGCTGTAATTTTAATTTTATATTTCTTCTTAAGATGGGCTTTTAGTCTCTTTTAATACTCAATTTAAAGGGTATACTTAATTGCTTTATATTTTTTAGTATTAAGTTTATTTCTAATCTCTTTTTCAAATAATCTAATAATTGCAATTTCAACAATAGTATAGCTTCTTGCTCTTTATTTGTGCCCTTATTTCGAGTATAAGCATTTGAAACTTATAATAGTAGTATTTATAACTTGTTTTAACTAAGAATCCGATTAGCTGCTTAAAGTAGCAAAGATCTTTAAAGCTTTAGTGCCTTTTATAGTCAAATCTTTTAAAGCAATAGCTAAGAAGACAATTTTGTATTACTTAAGTATAAAACACTTTTTGCTAAGCTTATCTTGTTTAATAAAATTTGACAATTTAGCGCTTGCTTAAGCAAAGGCTAGACTCTTAAAAATTGCAATTAAAAAGTCCTTTACTATAAGTATTCTTTTGATATTAACTAGTTTAAGCGCTTTAGCCCTTTTATAAACTTGTTGCTAATTAGCTTGCTATTGCACTAGGCTAATATTACCTTACTTAGCCTATTTAAAAATAGCTTAATATTCTTGTTTTATTAAAGTAAAAGTGCTTGTATTAGTTAAAGCAAACTGCCTCTTTAAAGCTTAAAAAATTAATTGTAAAGAGGTTTCTTTATTTCTAATAAGCTTTATTATAGTAGTTAAAAGGATTAAGGCTTTAATAGTTTTGCTTACTTAAGTTTAAAGGTGTTAATATTAGTTTAAGTTTGCAGTTTATATACTATAAGCAACCGAATGGTCCTTAAAAAGAGTAATATATTATTCTTTAACATTTTTATAAGTTAAAGGAGCAAGAGAAACAAGTTATTTACTATTATCTCCTTTAAAGGTTTTGCTTTATTGCTTAACTGCTAAAATATAATTGTTTTGCAATTACTTATCTTGTTATTTTATTAACTAATTAATTATTAGGGGGAAGTTTGGAGGTTTAATGCTAATATAAGGAGCATTTAGTGCATTAGGGTCAACTAAATGCTAAATGCTTCGAAAATCGGATTAAAAATGTAATTGTATAAACTATAAAGGCTATAATTGACAATCTTTAAAAATAATTGCATATGTAATACGCTACTCGGGTTGTTTGGATGCTATAGTTGCAATCTTTGGTCGAAAAGAGGTTTGAAGTGTTTAGTAAAGTGTAAAAATAAAAAGTAGAGAGTAGGCAATTACTTTACTTTATATTACTGCGTGTTCTTTGGAAGCTTTAAGTGCAAACTAGGCTTATAACTATCGCATGCAAAACAGGGTATTTGAACGAATAAGTGATTAATGAATTGTCTAATTAGAAACTAGAAGAGAAGGGAGGTGAGCTCCTATGATATAAGGCGCGGAGCGCCCCCGATTACGTGAGCTTAGGCCTTAGGCTGCTATGAGCCCCTATAGTTGCGACATAAGCACTTTTACTACTATTAAGTAAGAGTATTAAATAATCTTTAAACAAGTAAAACAAGGAAATATAAATCTATTTTATTAGCTTATAAATTAAAGGAAAGTATATTAAAGAGCTAAAGTAATCAAGTTAGCTAAAATTGAGGGAACACTTATAGCAAAGAACTTCTTAACTGCAAATTTTAAGCAAATAGCACTTATATAAACAAGCTTTAAACTAGCAAATCTAATTAAATAAGATAAACTAAGGGATTAGTGTCTTATACTCGAACAATATAAAATTGTCTTTTTAGCTATAGCATTAGAGAACTTAATTATAAAAAGCTTTAAAGCTTTAAAGATCTTTGCTACTATTAATAGCTATTTAGATACTTAAAAACCTAACTTTAAACTTATTAAGTATAAGTGCTTATATAAGATTAAGAGATACTACTAAAAGCTAAAGGAATATATTAATTTAAAAGTTACAATTACTAAAACTACTAATAAGCTACTTAAAGAAAGATTAGAGTTTAAATAAAGCAAAAATGTTAAAGAGGCCTTGCTTGCTTATAAATAAAAAACACTAAAAACTTAGCTCAAGTAATAATATAATATTAAGATTAAGCTAAAACTTAGTTTAAGCTTAACAAAAGACTTAAAAACAAGTGGACTTAGCTCGAAAAAGGATATTAGTTTTATAAAATTATTTAAATACCTTAAAACTATAAATATTATACTTATAAACCCTTATCTTATAACTTTAATACTAAGCTAAAGGGTTTATATTATATTTAATTTTTTAAAATATTTACTTTTAATAAGCACTTTGCTTAATAACTATAATATTATATACTGTGATATGCGTGAAGTCGGCTATACGCGTAGGACTAGTGATGCTAGGGATTAGGTGACCTGTAAGCACTAGAACTCCCGGAGCAACATTTAGTCTACAATAGAGAAATATTTGACTTGTCTTATATCTTTATAAGCTATAAACTTTAAAGATATTTACTTGCACTTGCTAAAGGGGCAAATATTAGCTTTATACTAAATATATTCTTTAAAATCTACTAAATTGTTTATATTATATTATTGCTTGCTAACAATATCCTTATAAGCTAATCTCTTTGTTTTAAATAAGGGAAGTAGTTTAATAAAGCAATTATATCTTTTACTAATTATATTAAAGTTATTCTTTTGCCTAGTTCTAGTATTAGGCTTAATTAGCTTAATATTAATAAAAGCAATAGCAAAAAAAATAGCAAATTGTAGTTGTATATTGTTAATAAGTCCTTTTTAAGAGCTTGTGATAATTATCCTTTTAGCCTTGCTCTATTGCTTTAAAAAGCCTAGGCCCAAGCTTTACTAGCTTAAGCTAAAATAAGGGAAGCTACTTTAAAAGCAAAAGAAGTAAACTTAATTGAGAAATGTTATAAAATCAATAATAAAAAGGTTGCTATAAATGCTAATATTGCTATATTAAAGGCTAAAAAGGCTACTTTAAAAGTAAAGCTTTGCTTTATAACTATATTAGCTTTCTTTATTTGTAAAAACTTAATACTTTTTAAATATATTATTAAACTTATTCTTTTAATAATTGTCCCCTTTTATATAGCCTTTATTGCACTTCCTTTTATTAAAGACAAATAGCTTATTATAAGGTTTAGTAATGCAAATAAAGATATAATATAAAAAGAACTTTTATTTGATATTTTTAAGAGAAGTCTCAAATATAAAAAGATCTTAAAAGTTAAAGTCTTTAAATTATATTAAAAGAAAGATATTAAAGAGTAAATTACATTTATAACAAGTTAAAAGGCTTTATTTTAAGCTTAACTATAAACTTATAATACTTACTTAAATAAAATAAATGCTATAGCTATTATATTATACAAAAACTTGCACAATTTATAAGAGGCTTATTACAAGAATAGTTCCTTTTATAAACTAGTTACTTAAAAGAAGTTTAAAGCTTTCTTTGCAAATATAATTAACTCCTTTAAAGCTTAAAGTTAAAATGCTTTTAAGGGTTTTTGCAACTGTCGGTCCACCCGGAACGCGTAGCACCGTCACGTAATCGTGGAATGCTAATTGCGTAGGTAGGTGGTTAATTAATTGGAAGGTAGGTCGACAGCACTATTGTGGTGTTGTTGACCTTCCTTCGGTTCGCCTAACCTAATTAAGACTAGCTTAGTCACGTGACCTACAAAGCGAACGAAAATGTACTAACACTAGAGCTACTTTAAAAAGTGCTTAAAAACGCAGTCTCCTCTAAACACATACAAGTTGCCTAATTAAGCCTAGTCCGTCCATATTCCTCTAATATGCCAGTATGCCCTTATATATCCTCCCCGCTAATATGCCAGTATGCTAATATACACCCGTATGCCCTTCTATATGCTTATATGTCCTTTAATCGCGTTCCACCCACTCCTCCACTTCCAATTGTATTATATTCGTATCGATTAGCCGCTTAAGGGCATTTGTAGACTTCGATTTCGTTATAGCATCGGCAAGATTCGAGTCTCCTTTAATCCACTTGACTTCGGCGATCTCTCTTCGTTTGTACACCTAGCAGAGGCATATAATATCAATCATAAGGCGCTTTTCGTGTGTAATACCTAGTTTAACAAGGCATTCGTATAGCGATTTGGAGTCTATACAAAGGATTAGCGGTAGATCAATTCCTAGCACTTTGTCGATTATAAACTTGACTAAAGCTCCTATATTAAAACTGTGGGCCATTCTGTATAGTTTTAAGGCTAAGACGCTCCTAGTGACTCTCTTGCATTTAGTAAAGGACTAATAGATAATATTTGCATTTGTACCATTTGCTAGTACTAGGATATACCCGATTTAGGAGGATAAATCCTTGTTATTTGCAAAAGAGGCATCTGTAAAGACAAGTAGCTATAAAGACTCCTTATTTAGCTATACAAAGCGTAGTCCTCTAGCGGCATTCTCAATTTGCCACTAGATGCGTTTATTAAGGGCTTTTATGTCCTTTTTAGTCAATTTTATAGCTTATGCTACTACAAATAAATTATATGTAGCTTCCGGTTAACAGACAGACGCAATATACGCTCCCTTAGCGCGCTGTGCAATATACTAGTCCTTAGTAATAAGGTTTTAGCGTACGGTTCCTCTGCTACTAATTGTAGTTGCATTTTCACCGCGTATTAGCTTGAGGTTCTTGCACTAGCGCTCTTGTGTAAGGGTAATGCTATTATCGTTTCCAAGGTATATAATGCCGCTATTAAACTTAAGATCGTGGGTTAAAGTAAGGTGTTCACGCTCCTTAGCTAAGAATCCGGCCTTTTGTAGCTAAAGTTGCTCTTATTCGGCGAATTGGGCGTCTACTACAAATAGCGTATCATCGGTCTAGAGGCCAACGATGCCGAATGGTTTAGTGCTATACAATAGGCACAAATTATACGTGGATTGCTCTATTGAGAGCTTCTTGGTATAGTGGGAGTGGTAAGTGTTATACTAGTGATTTCTAGCTTTAAGTACACTATATAATAGTTTAACAATCCTCAAAATGGAACCTAGTTTAAGGTTTAGCTACTATGCTAGCTTGTATAGCGGATTGATATAAAAATTACAGTTTAATGCTATCGTCGACTGCATATAAGCTTGTGATATATCACGCAAATATAGCCCTAATTCCACTTCTATTGCGGCAATATAAAGGATGACTTGTTAGCTAATTTGTTGAATAGTCGGGGATTGCGTTAATACTAAGCGTTTCTTATTATTACTATATGCTTAAACCACAAGCCGTGATTTTATAAAGGCCTTATTAGTGCCCTTATTCTTCACTTTATCGACGAACTTGGAGTTAAAGATGCGTACTCCCTTTGGTACGTTAGATGCAACTTCAAAAACACCCTTCTCTAGTAAGCCTAGAACCTTTAATTAGCGGGAGGCCTAAAATTAAGCATTATTTTATAAGAATACAAAAATATTAAGGTTCTTGCGTAGTCGTCCTTTGCTACGCTTTACTAGTAAAGCTATAAGTTTAGTAGAAGACTCTTCACTTAAAGGTTCTATTTTAGTAGTTAGAGTGAAGTATAGCTTAATAGAAGTCGAGCGGAAAGTGGTATTCCTGTGAGGTAATGCTAATATGCAAGATTCGCCATTTATAGCTATAAGCTTATATAGTCCCTCTTAACTGCCAAATTAGCTAGTATTACCTTCACGCTAGATTAAGACCTTTAAATTAAGTGCAAGGTCGTGGATTGTAATCGTGCTAAGTCCGTTTCGTGTATTAAAGGCATTATTAATTTGTCTCTTAGCTTAAATCTTCTAAATTTGTATTATAGCTTTCTTAATAGCAATAGCTCGCTAACTAACACTTGGTAATAGAGGGTTATTTGCAGTTATACAAGGGTATATACTATAAACTAAAAGGGTAAGCACAAGGCCCTTTAGTCCTATAAAGTCGTTAATCGCCTTAAAAGTCATTTGTAGGGCCATTTTCTTAGTAATCCCTTAGATTTCGGCATTAATAATAAAATAAGCTCGGCAGACAACTACATAATAGCGTTTGACCTTGCTAATAGAGTTGTGGGCCTCAACTAGTACAATTTTAACCTTAGTACCTATTGCATTCGCATTTTAATGAAATTCTTAGCTAGTAAAGTTCTTACTCGCATCTATAGTGATTTGATCGGGAGGGCCTAAATAAGTATCGATTTAGCATGCACGTAAAGTATCCCAAGTGTGTTTTGCGCTAATATTCTATAAGAATCTACCGGCCTAGTAAGTGGTCCCTTTATCGACGATATAGAAAACTAGCTTGCCCTTAAGGTAAAAGACGTCGACAATGATTAATGCATTAAAATCGATATTATCCTTAAGCGAAAACTTGAACTTATGTGGTAATTAGCCATGTTTTTGGCAGTGCTTATAATATTTTGTAAGGTACTTAAGAGCCTCCTTGTTGACATTATAGCTTGCTTGTTTTAGTACGTCTTGTAGCCGACAGACTAATAAATGGCCGAACTTATAGTGCAATCGTTGCAATTTAACATTAGTTAAAAAGCAAGGGTTGTAGCTAAAAGACT
>Ga0302221_10002785_pt1 | contig 10765 bp, 3 predicted proteins | sample II_Palsa_E2_1_FD_193517 | JGI IMG/M metagenome (GOLD analysis project Ga0302221, IMG submission 193517) | Peat permafrost microbial communities from Stordalen Mire near Abisko, Sweden - II_Palsa_E2_1 | ecosystem: Environmental > Terrestrial > Soil > Palsa > Peat permafrost | place: Sweden...
ATTTTCTTGCCTTAGCCCTTTTATACTAGTAAGACCGAATCCCCTTCTTGCTAAAAGATATACTTATTAAAAATTAATAGTATATCGGGTAATAATTACTTTATAAGTTTTATAGTAATATTTGCTTTTACAAGTTCCTTGTGCTTTAAAGCCTTAAATTTGCTATCCTTTAAAATTAAGGTATTATTTGTTTGTATTCCGACTAATCCGAATGTATATACTATTATTATTAAGAGGCAAGGATTGTATAATAAAGTCGTTATATGTAGCTTTTCTTAGTAATATTTGTAATATATAGCTTATTAATAAGTTTTAGCTTCTAGTATATTATATAATAGTTTTTATATAATTATAATTATTTTAAGTAAGAATTAAGCTTTAAGTTCTTTAAGTAAATACGCTAAGATTTATCGATTTAAGAACGTTATAAATTAAATATATGCTTATATAACGTCCTAGAGGAATAAGTTAATATTTATTTTTGCAAGTAATAATGCAAGTGCTATAATTAGCCTTTAGCTTGCCCGCTAAATCGTAAGTAATTGTATTAAAATTACCTCCTTTCCTTCGTTATTATATGCTTAAATTACTAATTGTGATTTCTTATATAATAAGTTAATCGACTTGCCTTTAACTTCGTTTACTAGTCTAGAATTGAAAATTTTGCCTTTATAAACCTTAAGATTATATAAAATAAACTTAAAAACATCTCTTACAATTAAGGCCTTAATTTCTTGCTTTTATAAAGCTTAAAATAGTAGTCCCGGTATAGTAATTACCCTTTACTTCTTTAGCTAAAGTAAAAGTTGCAAGTTAGCCTCCTTTTTCTTAATATTAAAAACTTTTAAGTTTTCTTTATATTAGTAAAAAGGAATTTCGACAACTAGTCTTATAGCTCGAGTGCTAATCGCTAATTTCTTTGTTTTATTAATAACCCTTGCCAAGTTTATTAAATTGTAAGTTAAAATTGCTTAGTGTGTTTTTGCACTAATTAAATTAAGTAGCAAATTTATATAAAATAGCTTTATAACTATAAACCGAAAATTGGTTAATTTATATAGCATTTAAATTATATAAGTTTCGCCATCTATTATAATTAATTTATATAAGCCCTTTTACCCTTTATTCTTGCGTTATACTTGTACGTCCGATTAAAGTAATAAATCGTGCATTTTATTTATAATTAGCCCGTTTCTAGTAATAAGTGCTTCTTAGACTTAGCGTTCCGCATAAAATCGTTATACTTCCTTTATTGCTATATAAATAGCTTTTGCTCTCTTAGTAATTATAAGTATAAGAGGGTCTTAATTTATAATTTTAAGATATAATTTAAAAATAAAGAGCGTAAATATAAGCTTATCCGGTCTTATAATATCGTTTATAGCCTTTATTACTATTTGCAAAATTAGCTTTTTATTAAGCTTTTTATCTTATAACTCCTCTTATAAGATTTCGTACAAACGTCTTAATAGTATATAATATTATTCGACTTTACTAATATTATTATAAGCTTTAACCGGTACTTCCTTTACTTTAATGGCTAGTAATTTTGCATATTACTAGAACTTTATTGATAAGAAGTTCTTCCCGGCATCGTATACTAAGTAATTAAGTAAACCTTAATATATATTAATCTAATATAATTATATAATATCTTATATTATTTTTGCTAATATATCCTTTAAAAACTGTATAGCATTAAATGCTATAGCTTTATTAATAGCTTAAAGCACTAGTTTGCCGTCTAAGTAAAGTATATTAATTATAACTAAATAGTTAAAATTATAGTTGTCTTTAAAGGTAAACTTGAATCGGCTAAGTAATTTCGCATATAATTAATAACTCTTATAATACTTTATTAATCGTTCAATTATATGTTAATTAATGTTTGTATATCTGGCCCGTTTTAATACTTTTGCTAGTCTTTGTATAAATAAGTGTCTAAAACGGCAATAAAGTTGCTTTAACTTTATTTCTATCAAGTAATTATATGCTATAGCTTCTTCTTTGTGCAAAAGCATTTATAAATAGCCTTATTTTTATATAATTAGCATAGTCTTCTTGCCTTAAATTAAAATATTAGCTAAGTTATCTAATTTAACCCTTATTTTGTTTATATCTTAAATGCAATATAAGAATAGCGTATTTATTAATATAATATAAAATGTAATCGGTTTAAGTAGTATATTTATAGTAATTATTCTTTATATAATCGCTTATCCTTTGCCGAATCGAATATAATAATTTCTAATATTTGTACAATTAATCTTAATTGTCGGGTTAAGCTTTTATAGTGCTAAGACTTAAAGTTCTCTTGCAATTAATACGCTTAATGCGCTACTATCAGGCATAATTCCTTAAAATATACTTAAAAAATAATAATCCTTAAATATTAAAACTAATATTTTTAAAGGCTAGGTAAAAATGTCTTTTATAATAATTGTATATATAAATAACTAGTTATTTAAGGTTATTATTGCCTTTAGTCTATTAATCTTACCGAATTCGGTAAAGAACTATTTTATATTATATAGTAATTCGTGTATTTTTAGTAATGCAATTTATTATAAGTCGTGCAATTGTAGTAAATCGTCTAACTTGTTATTACTATCGCTATTCTCGTTCGAGGTTCCCTCGAATTTTAATATAAAACCTTAAAAATCCTCTTTTAATGCATTTGCAACAAACTACTAATATGCTTTCTTTTTCTCCTTATCCGTATACTTTATAAACTAGCATCTTAGTCGTCTGCAAACAAAGCACTTTTTCGTATAATCCTTTGTAATTTCGTTATAGTTTGTAAAACAACCCGCAAAACGACTTGCAAAACGCCTTAGAAAACGGCCTCGGGAACGGCCCGTAAAACGACCCCTTTTATTGCGCCCGCGGCCTTTGTAAGTTTAATCGGTCTAGTGCTAAGTAAAGTCATATAGCTTATCCTCGTCCTCCTAGTAATATACTAGATAATCCTTTAGCTCCTTCTCTTATACAAATTGCCTTACTATTAAACGTAGCTTTATATATACCCCTTTAAAAGTAAATACTAGTTTAAATAATGCCAGTCGGCATTCTAGAATGCTATTGCATACGTTAATTACTTAGTCTTATAAGTTATACTCGTTTTAGTATTTTATTAATAGTCCTTGCTAAGCTATATGTAAAGTGTTAAAGAGCACTTTTAAGTATTCGGGTTAAGTCTTTTTAAGGTATTTTGTTATAATATAATAAAGTATCGTTCCTCTTTATTTTATAAGATACTTTTGCCGCCTTTCCTTTATCTTAAAGTAAGTCTTAGTCATTTTTACTATAATAGTAAAATCGTATAATCGTTTAAATATTTTATTGTAATAAAATGCGCTAGCTCGTCTTTTAAGTATAATAGAAAATGCTAAGTAGAATTAGTTATTTATTAATCCGACTTTTATATAGCAATCGAAAAACACTTAGAGTTTAATATCTAAAATATTATACTCTTTACCCTTATATTTCTTGTCGTTACTTGTATAAATTTTTATTATATTTGCAAGTAGCTATAGCTAAGTTATATAAATCGGTAAATTATGCGAGATAATTAGCTTTAGTTATATAATAGGAAATAGTAATCCTCGTTTAAGTAAAGGGTGCAAATTGCTATTAAATTATTTATATAGCTATACTAGTAAATGTGGTATTTCGTCCCGGGGTAGCTATCTTAATAGCATATAACTTAAGGTTTACTTTAGCTAAAGTGGTTTTATATAGCGTACAATTAACTAGTCTTGTTTAATATTCCGTTTAATTATTATATATAGCATTACTTGTAATTTTTAATATATTAAATTTAACTTAGAGTTAAACTCTTAATCCGATTTAAGCATTTTTTAAATTTTGTCCTTTATTTAAATATGCTATATTTCCTTTATAAGGATATCGTAAATTGTTTTAGCAAATAAAATCGATCTAACTTGCTTTTAACTTATACTTTATATGCACGTAAATATATATAAAGTTCCTTAATAGCTAATCGACTAGTCTTTTTAAGCATCTTAAGCGTTTAGCCTTTTAGACTCTCCCGAACTTCCTCTTAGCAGTTAAAGTTTATATATTTATAGTATTTGTACTATAAGATTATCAAAGCAATATAGTTGTTTATATATTTCGTTATACGGGTTTCCGGGTCGTTTAAGTCGAAGTCTTTGCTTTAATAGTCCCTATCTAGCTTATAGCTTTTTATAATAAGGAATAGGAATATATTATCGTTATATAATAAAATTGTCTTTATATAATAGTTTATATATTATAAAAATAGTAAGTTGCGTAGTAGACGCAAAAACAATGCAAAAATTAAGCTAACTCGGTATTATTACTTAATCCTTTCTTAAATCCTTAAAAGTCTTTTATACCTCTTAATTCTACTTAATTTAAAAGAAGAGCCGTCGAGTTCCTTTAGCATAGCTTTATAAAGTAGCGCAAAATTAGTCCAAAAATCAAGCTAACTCGGTATTACTACTCGATTTTCTTTTTAACTTATTATAACAAATATAAAATGTCTCTTCTAGTCTTTACTTAGCTACTTTATAGTTTATTCAACCAAATAAATTAACCACTAATTAGTATTAGTATAACTAGGTGCTCCGAATGTATAACACACAATAATACCCTAAAAGTAATATATTTAATAAGTTTATAATATATGTCCCTTATTAAATAAGGACTATTACATACATATAAAAAGCGTAAGAAGTAAAATAGTACACGCAAAGCAAGTACCGATTTGTACAAGTTATGTATAGCCCGAACGGGCCGAGTATAATTATACAAGTCGTATATATCCTACTTACAAATAAAAGTAAGATATATTAAATGCATTAGGCCTGCGCGTATAAAGGATCTAAACTAGGGCCCGAAAAATAGGCCCGCCAGAACCCGAAAGTAGGATCAAGAACAGGGCCGGCAGTTAGGCCGTACAGGAATAGAAGTAAAAGCAATGCTGGGGGTAAATGCAGTATATGTTCCGACAATTAATATTAATATAATCGATTTTTAGGTCCTCTTTTATAGCTTTAGCTAATAAAATCCGTAAAGTTATATATTATATAACTAATGCAAAAGTCTTAAAATAATCGATTTTAGCCTATTATTTGTATCTTTTAGCAATAAGCCTAGCTTTACGTCTTTTTAGAAGTCTATTAGCTTTGAATTTTTGCTGTAAAATCCAAAAAGCAGTTATAGAAGTGCTATTTGCAAGAATGCGTCTTTTAATAATCTTAAAAGTGTTTATTTTCTTTAAAGATCTTAATTTATTTAAAATACAAGGTTCCTAATTTGTAATATCTTACTTTAAGGCCTAGTTTAAATTAACTAATTCAAATAGTGCTATTAGTACTCTTAAGAAGGTTAATTTATCAGGTTTAATTTATATAGCTTTTATTGCAATTGTAAGCTATATAACTTTGTTATTAAAGACTCTCTTAATTGGGACACGACTTATATAATTTGGCTTTATATATAATATATATATAATATTTCTACTACTTTTAGTAATTGTATAAATAGGAATTACACTTATTTTAGTGTATTTTATACAATTTTCAATTGTATTACTTTTAGTTTATATTAATTTAAGATTTGCTATATTAGGCAATATCCTCTTTTAAGTATATATTTATAGAGGGTTTTTGTTTAATATATCTTGCATTTTCTAATAATGTTTCTTCTATAAATAAAGGTACTTATTACACCTAATATTTGCATATATTTCGACTTTATATAATAGTATATTATATAACTTGTAAATAGCATTGCTTTGCATTTTAATAAAAATATATAAATTAATCTTAATTATTAGCCTATCCTTCCTCGGGAATTTGTCTTTAGCTAAAATAGGCTATACGGAATAGCTAAAAACAATTATTTTCTTGAATTTAAGGAGCTTATCCAAGTACGCTTCGATTAAGGTTATAGCATCCTTTGCTACTCTTGCGCTATATAGTAAAGCAGCTATTAAAATCCGATTTTTAATATATCTCGAATATTTAGTAGCAAAATATTAAAATTCCGAGGGAAAGCTTGCTTAGTATAATATAAACCTTAATTTGCAATTAATTATATATATAGCTTATTTAAAAACTCTATTTATTAAAAGCTTAAATAAAGGGCATAGCTTAAACTAGGTGCCTTTAAAAAGGAGGTAATTTTTAAAAAGATAAGCCGAATTCCCCCTTTCTATTATTAGCTTTAACTTTTATAGCTTATACGCCAATTTTTGTTTAAATTAAGTCTAATAGCTTAATTAAAATTAGAAGTATTATACTTGTCGATTTGTCTTTAAGAAGCTTAACTTAAGTAGTCCTTATAGTATTATTGATTAGAAGAAGGTAGTAATAGAATCCTTATATAAAATAATATCTAATTTTTAAAATATTGCAATAAAGCTTCTTTCCTTTAATAGTTTCCCTAATATCTGTTTTGCGTATAAATAATTCCTTTATTTTGCCTGCTAAATATGACTTATAATCCTTCTTACTTGCTATAATAGGTCTTTTAGTAAAGTGCATGCCTAGTAACTTGTGTTATAGTTTATCGAGGTTATTATAGTTTATATAACTTAGCTTTTAATGCTAAAGCTTAGTAGTTGATTTGCTTAATTAGTTGTAATTCTTATAATCTTTTGCATAAAATATAGTATTTTCTAGTACAAATAACTTATTAAGTGTAGCTAGTATAATAAATAGTATTATATTATCCTTAAAACAAGTTATAGTATTATCTTAGAACATTATTGTGCAACTATCCGAATTTAGAGCTTTTATTAACAATAGCTTTGTAATGCCAAATGCTAGGACTAGCTAGACACAATTCAGTTATACTCCCCTTACAATTGCAAGTCTATAACCTGTAAATTGTTAATATAAACTATTAGCAATTTATACAAGTTTTAGTATAAGCTATAAAGTAAAGGTTATTAAGTCTGCCATTTAATTAGTATAATTAACTAATACACCCGAATCGATTGCCCATTAATTAGAACTAATACTTAATAATGCAATTAAATAAAGAGTAATATAAGAGACTAAACCTTTATTATATTCTTTTACCTTACTAGCTTAATTGGCAAAAGCTTTACTTTTAGACTTTTTAAGTATAGCATCTTAAGCCTTCTTATAAGTATAATAATCCCTTTGCTAATAACCCTTCTTATAATAAAAGGAACACTCCTCTTTTGTAACCTTCTATATTCCTAATAGCATAAATAACTTATTCGATTCTTAATTGTTCCCTCTTCCTTGACCTTTACTACAACCTTTACTACAGCCTCTACCTCTGCCTTTACCACCTCTTCCTCCTTGTGCAATTACTGCAGTAATAGCTAAGGTTAGGGTAACCTTCGGTTATTTAGATAATTAAAGGGTTATAATAGCTTAGGGTAAGTCGAGTTAGTCTTGTAATATCTAGTTCTTTAGCTATTGCTATACAAAATCAACGATTAAAAGAGCTTTAAGTAATCTCTAAAATATATTTTTTATTTATAAGCTTGCGCTTGCTTGTTACTAGTGAGGTTTAATAGCTAAGAAGTCGTCTAATAATAACTTAATTGTTTTAATTATAAGATTAAATAGCTCTTTATTAAATTCGCGCTTAATTTGTCTAACTTATATAAGGTTATTTACTTGGTCGGATTTCTTAAGCTCTTTCTAGAGCCTTATAATATCCTCTACTATAATTAATAGCATAATAGTATTAAAGTAAAATTTATTAACTAAACTAGAGATAATTTAAATGCTAATTGCTTTGCAATTAGTCTACCTTATACAGCAAGCAATAGCAGCTGCATTAGCTATAGCAAGATCAAGTATATCCTTAGTCTTATTAACAATGGTCCAAGCCTTGGCGTTAACTAGGGCAATTATACAAGATTGCGCGAACAAAGCATAGTTGTCTCTTATAAAGACAAGTACTTTACCCCATTTAGTAGTATTATATTTATTAACAGAGGTGTTGTTTAATAAAGCTATTTTGTCGATTTTATCGTATAGTAAAGTGTCGTTTTAGCGACGCAAAGGTGTGCGATAGTAAGGTTTTTAGTAATATTTTGGTTTTGTAGGCCGGGGTTATAACCTGTTAAGATTACGAGCTTGCAGAAGGACAAAATAATGTAAATATTAATGGAAATGCACTAAACAATAGTATAATTGATGGAATTGTATTAAGGCTATTATATATAGGTTGCATGGTGCGACCGGTACACTGAAGTGCAATTATAGGGTTCCTGGATGACTCAGCACCCTAAAAGGACCCTAAATTCTAACACACAAGCATCGATTCCTGTCAATGGTCACATGTGGATGTCCGCAAGTTTTGGGACCCACGCGAATCTTAATAGAAAATTATTTGGAACCAATCTAATATTCAAACAGTTAGCTTCGCGTAGTGGTTGAAGCTCATCTGTATTTACCCACGTGGCGCTGTTCCACCCGGTTGCCTAATCGCCCACTTAAGCGAACTCCCGTTTACAAATGCGAAGTCGAATCCGAGCAATTTTTTTTAAAATATTAAAATATAATTAAATAAACATATCTTTAACATCCTATTAATAAACCCTATTAAATACTACTTGTTTAATTATATTAATTAATTGATTTTATTATAACTCCTTATTTTAATTCAAAATTATATTAATTATTAAATTATATTTAAAGATTTAAAATTATATAAATCTTTTGATTTTTAATAGAATTTTAAAAAATAAAGATTCATTTAAGTCGCTTACTAATATTAATCCATTTTATTTAATCAACTTTTAGCCTTTACTTTGTATTGGAAAGTTATATATTATTTTTGAAATGAAGCTTTTTTATTAGCGAATCGGGGGGCGATTGAGCAATCGCTCGTATTGGCGAATGGGGTGGAACAGCGCTACCCTTGAATCCCTCTCGCCTAATTCCAAGAAACCTGTGTCAGGAATACCTGTTGTCAGTCAGTTGGGCAGAGGTCCAGATTCATGAGAGTGAAGTGTGGATTGAGTGTAAAAGATTGATATTAAAGTTGTCTAAAGTCTAATGGTGGAGGAAGTTGAGGGCCCTTTTATGCATCCAAATCAAAGGCTAATCCCCTTACAGAAATGGTATGACCACGTGATATTCAACTATCACCTGTTTTTACCCGGCAACGCCCCAGTAACGCCCCAACCAAAATTTACCCTTAGACTTTAACTTTTAATAATTCAACTAATTGGCCTTCAAATTGTGACCAAAATATGTGCAAAAAATCCCTTTGATTTCTTTTATTAATCCTAAAATATACCCGACTAATCCGCCAAAAATCCGACTATCTCTTCGACTATAATTAATCAAAATAATATGTTAAAAATCACTTATACTAACTGTAATTGTCCACTTTTTAATAGAAGGCTAATAACTACACCCTTAAACAAGGGTATTCCTAATAAATTGAACACACTTAATACGTGCGCACGGACTTTTTAAAAACATTTAGCAAAATAATAAGTTAAAAATATAGCCTGTGTTTCTTCTTTAATATCTTAATAATTATAATATATATATAAATTATATTTAATACGTTTTATTCACAAAGGTCTAATCTATTATTGTACTATTTATTATTAATTATTTAGGTTGCATTTAAAGAGTCGTTGTGGTCGCAAAATAAGGCACTATTTTGTCGAGTTTAGGGTAAACTGACTATAAATAACTAGCTCGATTTTTCGTATTCTACGAGCATAGCGCATACAAACAACTCGTAAAACTTGATATGCTATCATTTGGTGAATCGATTAATGCTCTTGGTATTGATTTTGGTATAGAACTGAGTGTGTTATAATGATTTTAACACTAAGGGGATTATTTTAGTTGGGGCGTTACTGGGGTGGGCATTGCCCAGTGAAAACTGTCAGTTGGAAATCACGTGTTTCTATGCTAGAGCTTTAGCTCTAGGGGGTTCAGCTCTACAAGCTCTTACAGCCCTGAATATCGGCGATGCCGATATAGCTGAAGAGCTTAGCTGTACAGGGGTTATTACCCTATATATACTCTCCATAGCTACCTTCATAGTTCTACAATCGATATCTCCTTAACCAACTGACAAAACAGGTAATGGGCACGAGAGCCGCTAGGGCCTGCTTGTTTGTCATGTAAGATTATATAAATGGTGTTTCCACCCTACCTAACTTCTGCACCTGTACACATACACACATCACTACAATATACTGCATTGAACTCCTCATTGCAGTCCAATTACATCAACATTCCGCTGTCAATTATGCTCATATTTTAACAACCCGGACGTCAAAGGGGTTGACTTCCACACATGGGTCAACTTTTGGTCCGAAGGAGTTGCATTTAGGAGACCGAATACGGCATGATATGCTCAATATCGAAATCGAACGATTCTATGATTTTTTAATGTTAGTGTGAAGATTTCGAGGAAGCAGAAACTCCGCGGAAATTCGCGTAATTGGTCAGAGCTGTTTCAAGATTCGCCAGTTTATATTAAATGTAGTGGTCGTTGGGCGCGTTGCATTCGATGTGGCGACGAAAGGTTCTCCGTCCACTCGATGTTTTATCAAGATTATCCCCATGCCAAAAATGGGGATGCACGATACACGCACTAACGTTTCATGCATTTCCAGGCTGTTGTGGCGCCGTACGTCTTCACACACTCTCCTTTACCCTCCATTGCAGGCGCAACTATAATCCGATTTCCCCACAACTGTTCCATCCAGTTCACCAATACGAGCGACTGGCTAATCGCAGGGCCCCAATTAGGC
>Ga0302221_10002788_pt1 | contig 10755 bp, 4 predicted proteins | sample II_Palsa_E2_1_FD_193517 | JGI IMG/M metagenome (GOLD analysis project Ga0302221, IMG submission 193517) | Peat permafrost microbial communities from Stordalen Mire near Abisko, Sweden - II_Palsa_E2_1 | ecosystem: Environmental > Terrestrial > Soil > Palsa > Peat permafrost | place: Sweden...
ATGAGTAATCAGAAGCCCTGGTTACGTATCACGGCTTATTGGGCTTCTCTTTTTGCGTCATCTCATTACGTACCACTTTAGGCTGTAATAGTGTTGCCTCTGTGTAAGCAGTAATTGTGGTGCCTGTGAATAGGCCACGTAGGCTGTAGGCAGCCAGAACAAAGGGCACATATATGTATGGCTCCTGTACACTCTCTTTTATCTCTAGTATCTCCAGTGTCTCCAGAATCTCTAGTATTCCTAGCACAGCCAGTCGCTATAATATCAGTCTTTGTTGCTCACACACCATTCAGTCCCTACGTGACCTCCGATCCCAAGACAACCCTTTAGGATCGAGGCTTTCAACTATTCGACAGGTTACGATTTCGGTGAAGAATTTACGAAGTGCAACAAAGAGGACTACTCTCACATTTCTCCTTCCCATATCCTTGCTTCTCTTTTGACCGAACTATCCCATCCTCGCACGGAAAGTTGGCCAATTTTATCGTTTGCTACGCTCCAAGTTTGTAGCGTGGTGACTATCGATCACGTGGGCGACTACGGTTTGCTCCCAAATGAGCATTGGCAAAATCAGCTAAGCCTACAATTTCTGACTTAGTAATATCCACGCGAGGAGGTTGTGGTATTTAGGTTGGAGCGATTAGAGCAGACTTCCTTCCACACGTTATTAAACACACTAACCATGTCGTCTTGTGTCATAGCGTTGTCCACAACGCGACAACGCGTGCCGAGCCGTTGTTAATAGTGATAGTGGTTTCCCACCAACGACTACCTAAAAACTATTAGTGCTATCACGAAGATGAAAATCAATTAAGATACGCCAGTAATGCTCGGCAGAAATTTCGCCGGTTTGGCTCCTAGGATTCTTTTTAGAGGGGCTGGCTAGCGCAATCTACGCGTAGCTTTAATAAGTCTAGAAGGCAAATGATTGCTCACTAGTGTTGCTTAAGAAAGAAATTTGGGCAGATTATCGTCATGCTCAGGGGAGTCCAGCTGAGCGCCGGCATAATCCAGTGCCTTAATCTGCCTTGAGCCTGCCTCTTGCGGACTGACTAACCGACTCAGAGGGGTCAGCTAGGCTAGATGGAGTGGGCTTGGAACGGCTGGTGCCTGCTAACCATAGTCAGGTTTATGCAGTAGCGAGGTTGTATCGAGGAAGGGATTATATTAAAGCTCAGGTTATCCCTTACTTAATACGAAGAGAGGGGGAAGCTAATTGTAGGTAGAGCCCCGCCTTTTGGGATATTCTAAATCTTTATATAAATGAGATCAGGCATAGAAATTATACCAGTAACCCCGCACCCCCTTTGTCAGTAAACTGTGCCGCTAGTGTAATTCTGCCTCGCTCTCCCAGTGCCCTAGGCTATGGTATAAGATTTATATAGTATCGATGCCGTATCCAAGAAGTCACACCAAGGGCCAGTAATACTAAGAGATTCATATAAATCTTGTCAAGGCAGAATTACACTAGCGGCATAGTTCAGTGACAAAAGGATGTATAATCAGCTGGGTATAGGTTAAACAGAGGTGGAGATTCATGCAACAGCAATACCGCGTCCAGAAGACGCACCTCTGTCTGACGTCTACTAGCTAATCCTCCCCCCTTTGTTCGTGAAGCTCCGGTACTAATACGATCCTGGACTGCTAGGATTTATATAAATCTCCTAGTACTACTGGACACTAGTGCGACTCCTCCCTGACACAGTATTACTACTACGTAATATCACCATCGAAAGACTTTCCACCGGCGATCTCCCCTTTCTTAGTCCCGCTAATACGATTGCCCCTTTCATAGCATGCATAATCCCCCTCCTAAACCTCAGTATAACCCCTTAATAGAGTAATCTCGCTACTGCATAAATTTCACGACGATTAACTGGCGAACCAGTCATCCCAATTATTCGCTATAGTTATCCAACTAGCCGCTAAGATAAAACTAATATAAGTTCTTTCCCGAAATAATGTCACATGTACATGAATAGCACAGGAATTAAACTCGCCGTCGGAGTACCTTGGCCCTTTGCTTTCTACAAGCACAATAAAAACTTGGAGAAAGAGAAAAGAAACACGCGAGGAAAGTTAGTATCAAAAGATCCAAAGCAAATAGGAGTAAATTGAATGCCACTGAAATTCGTATTATATAAAATCGCCGGAGACGTTATGGAATGATGAGGCTGAACTACTTATTACGTGTATGTAAGCAAATGTGGATCTAAAAATAGTTCCGGAGAAATCTCGGTCGCAAGGGAGCCAAAATGGGATCTGTGCTTGGAGACAAGACGACGAAAGTGTAACCGAGCATCAGGGGAGCCAGAACGAGCCCCTTTGGGAGCTAAAATGGCCTCTCAGTGCATGCTCAGGTGCTGCTCAGGAATGCTCACCCTCGGCTTAAGCTTGCTCACCCATAGCTCAGGCTAAAGCAGCAGCAGCTCAGGTCCAGAGACGGAAATGAAAAGTGTCATGAGAACATTTCCATGTGAGTATGGCTGTTATCGAGAATGCAGGTTACCCAACGCTGGGAAGATAGTCGATCCCTTGAAGAAAATAGTAAGCTTCAACTCCATGATTCGGGTTGTTCAGATTTACTTGAGTTGAATAGAGTTAAGCAGGATCATTTCACTCTATTTGTACTGAGAATATGAGAGATCAAGAGGCTTGGTGAATCATACTTCTATTCACTGAATCAGCAGCCTACCGAGTATAATGAAATGAGTCCAATCTAAGTCCCTCTACGCCTAGAATCACGTACAAGGGATTCTTTGTAATTAGTGTCTAAGATCCCAGTCAATTATTTGACTCTGAGTCTGTTTCCCCTTGAAAATCTTTTCCAGGTCTCTGATATGCATCTCCAAAAGCCTTGAAGTTCCTCACCAGTCAGTAACATAAGCACTGTGTGACTATGTCTAATCTCCCTGATCCGTGCAGTACTAACATCAAATAGAAAGGCTGAGATTACTCGTTTATGCCCTCCACATGCGAATATTTACTTGGTCCGAATAGGAAGTATTACAAACCTGTCTCCAATTTCGTATACGGGTCAAGGGGACCCATAAGTAATCACTATGAATGACGTACAACGAATTAGGTAACCGCTCAAGAGTTTTGAAAAACCTTCCTGTACAGCTTTAATTACGCCGCGAAACTATATAAACAATTTATGATATTAATGTCAATATGTACCTTATGAGACATTAATACTTTGTCTAGTCCTAAGCACCACCAACAGTCAGACTAAGCATAAGATCCGTCACCAAAGTCATACTTGTATCATCCAACCGTCCGGATACAGCCTCCACCAAGGGCGTAGTAGGTCTCGCCTCATCAACAGGTGTTTGGGCCTCCAATTTATCAAGCCTCGCAGAGACGAGCCAAGCAAACTCCTGTGCCTGCCCAATGAACCCTGTATCCCGCCATGATTCACGCGCCACACCCTCGTTCTCAGAGACGTTGTCGCTTCGCAAGGGCCATAGAGAATGCCATCTTGATAGTGCAGCGCGGACTGGGTCAACGCTGGTAGGGAGACAGCTGGAGAGGCTGAGTTGTTGGAACACAACGTTGTGGAAGCCTGGGAAAGTTATTGATCCATGTTAGCTTGGAGCTTCCACAATTAATTCTTGACGTTTTATTCCGTGAAACAAAGAGACGTGATGAAGAGAGACTTTCAATGGAAGTGCATACCTCCAACGAGCGTGAAGAGACTCAAAGTGCTCAGATTTGCAAACCGGGAAGCATGCTTATCGTAATTGTTTCCCATTAAAATGCTGATCGCCTCATTGAGACGTAGATTCGTCGAACACTGGAGGGAAAACTGTGGGGAGACGTGAGCTTGCCAGTGTTTGTAGCAGGTTGCAGCATTTTCTGCTTGGAAACAAGATTCTGAGGTTGTCATCTCCAGGTTCATTTCATGGAGGACCATCCTTGGGGGCGTGTTGTTAAAAATTATAAAGGCCGTATCGAGGAGGAAGACATATGTAAATGTCCTAGTATTTAGTTAATATTAGGTGAGCCAAAAATCATTCAATCTAATTACCGAATCGCCTCTTCCCTTTCAATGAAATTCTCCCATGAAAAATTGCATTCGTTCACGTAGTCTGAAGGGTAGTGGTTCGAGCTTGCCAGACCAATCTCCCGTACGGCCTGCAAAACATCAGAAAGGTTAATCTGTCGTGTCATGTTGTGCTTACAGATACGACGGCAGCAAAATGATGATGTCTGACACGGCGCTTCATTGTGTCGGTCCCTTCCCAGTTGAGTAGTAAACAGGTAATATATGCAGCCTGTATAATCCTTATGGGTGGGAAATTGATGTCAGAGGCAGGTCTCTCTACAGGCTCAGCAGATAAGAGGGCAGATGAAAAAACAAGTTCTTCTCCAAATTCCAGCCACTTCTTTGCCAAATTCACCTCATCAGCTATGGGAGACATACAAGCTCCCATGATAGCCATTGGGACCAAAAGAATGACCGGGGCATGAAGGACATCGAAGGTTGGCTTGTGGAGGATAGGGCAATGGGGATACCATTCATCCCAAAAAAGGCGAGTAAACCTTCGCAGATTCTCTGGGCAGAAGAATTGTAGACAGAATTCATCTCCTCGTTCAGGATTGTCAATAGATTGTAAGGATGACTTTATCCGTGAGGCGCGGAAGCTGTTCCAAATAGCTTTCGTCTGAACAAATAACGGGTCATCAAGGCTTTCGATAAAGCCCACCAGGCTCACCCTGTATTGCGACAAGAAGAGGCTGGATCCAGCCGGACGAGGTCGGAATCGCTGAGATTCGGTATCCATAATTTGAGGAATATTTTCGTCTTGAGATGGCTCTCTAGTCGCATGACAAGTGGTAATTCGCAGTGACCGACGGCGTTTGTAGTTGAAGCCGGCCTTCAGGCCGGATGCGCGAGTAAAATTCAGGAGAAAGTCAAACGACGGCCTAAATTTGGTAACTTGTAAAGTAGATGTTGGATTAAAAGAGAATTCGAGCTGATTGTTGGTCGTGGTCTGCCCAAAATTCCGGCAGTGAAGCTCGTCATGAGTAGGACTGTTCTCTAGCAGGCTCGGAAAGTGGGCATTCCAATCCAAGTCTAGCCAGTCTCCATCTGTCAAATTTTGCACCAAAAATGGTCCGGTAAGACTTAAGTCGTCTTCGAAGTCGTAATTGACTTCTACGTCCGAAGCATATTCGTCAGGATCAAAGAATGGTGGAAACCCGCCTTGGCCCCTGATCGACGATGAATTCGAAGAAGGCGTCTGCCGTTCATAGGTACAAGTATTACGCTTCGCCGCACAGGTTGAGCAAGGGGCTTTGCGATCACAACGTTTCTTTGTGTGGGCGCATTGATCACAGGAAGTGATCTTCTTCCCTACTGGAAGCGGCTCAGGCATGGCGATCTCACGATTAAGGCGTAAGCTGCATCCTTTCAGATGCTTGCGGAGCACATCGCTATGGGGTCAATGGTCAGGACAATCCAAAGGCATAGAATGGAGTCAATGGCTTTTGAAACTGACTTGGCTTACCGGCGTTTGAAGCCTGATGAGCAAGAGCGGCATTTGAACGGCCTTGACGACGAGTCTATTCCACATCACAATGTCAGTGTGAATGATCTACATGATGCAAAGAGTTCAATGACCAGTATGTAAAGACCTACGAGATGCAGCATGCCTCCGAAGATGCTCGGATCGTCGAAACGATGCACAGCACGTCGAACAAACGAATGAGTTGCTGTCGGCAGACATGGGTTCTCAGATCAGCTTCAGGTCCCGAGGGGTTTGGATTGGCAGATTGTGAGCTCCTCACTGAGGATTTTGAGTGTCTACCGTTTAGTGCTATGTTTGGCTGTTGACTGTTGGTTGCTGGCTGTAGGTCGTTTGTTGTTTGTTGTTGATCGTATCGATGGAAAGCGGGGTGAGTAGAGCAGGACCCGGTAACTTGGCGCGGGGTCCCACAAGCTCCATCAAACTAATCTTTTTCCACTCCACCTGCAGTTCCAGCACGTTTCTCCTTAGGGGGGCTCTCTGTGGCCTTTTCAGTCACTGAAGTCCCCAGAAACTTGCTAGAAAAAAAGGCTTGAGTGGGATGCGGAAATCTCTTTGACTGGTCGTGATGTGCGGTTGGCGGCGGCATTTTCCCCACCGTTATTCAACACAAGTGGCAAATATTCCGACGCGCGAGACCTCCAATTATCATCGCCCGAACCACCCTTACTCTCAGGCCCCGTTCAATCACCCCGGGATAGCTAGAAGCGAACTCTTCGCTGCGTAGTGTAGTTAAAAGTACCTATATCTAGGTAACACGTGAACGTCACGTGAACAACGGAGAGCCTGTATCTCAGTCAAGGTTAAGCGAGACGTAAAGGGGCGATCTCGTTCCCTGAGCAAATGAACCAATTCTGACAAGTGACTTGTCTGATATTCGCCTTCGCCCTTTTTAATCAGTTAGATGTAGTCTATCGAGAAATATGATTTTTTTAGATATAGAGAAGCGGAATTGAATGCTCTTGAGCCATCGAGGCTAATCAATTTCGTGACCGACGCTCGGGCGGTTTTAAGCGAGAAACTTTTAGGAACAAATTCTATACTCCTGTACTTAATAATTGAACTTTGGAGTTGCTAAAACTTAGTACAGGGGTTCTTTGAGGTGCTTTCTATTCTATCCTTAATTTAAAAGTATTTAATAAATATAGCGGCTGTTATGGAAGTGAAACGCAGGAATCAAAATTTAGCGAGTGTCGGTCACGAAATTGGTTAGCCTCGCATAACCGAATTCCCGCGCCAAAGCACGTGTAACGCTCACAGTCCGTCGTAATAGAAGCAAGCTTTAATACGTTAAGATTATTAAAAGGTCTTAGATAAAGAGTCTTGATAAGTCTAGTAAATATTACCGAGTGATGCTTTAAAGTATTATATAGTTATAAATATATAAGAAATATTATTTAAGTTAAACATAAAGCTTTTATTTATTTAAGAATATTTTCTTATTATATAATCTTTAATATTATATTAAACTTAAAAGAAGTCCCGGATTCTTTAAATTCTTATTCTTTATTAATAAATCTTTAAAATCTATTATATAATCTTTATATAATCTTGTTATATATTATTAAATTCTTTATAATATAATTTTTTTTTTATTTAAACTTTAAGTCTTAATAATAATTTATAATATTATTCTTTTTTTAATATAATAATATTTTATTATAATAAATAAAATAAAAAAATATTATTTATTTAATAATAATATTTTTTTTTAATATATTTTTTAAATTTTAATATAAAATAAAAAAAAGAATTAAATTAACTTATAATATTAAAACTTATAACTTTAAGATATTATTTTATTTTTTTTATAAAAAGAAAAATTATTAATATATCATTAATATAACGACAAGAACTAAACAAGTGTCGTGAATAAAGATCTCGATTCTTAAGTTTAACTAAAACTTAAAGCTAAGGAGGAGAAAGAGAAGTCGAGGAAAGAAAAGTGAGTTATACCCGACGTCTCTTTAATTTAAGTCTTTAGCTAAAATTAAAATACGGTATATAGTATAGTAATTATATAATATATATCGTTACTAAATAACGTATAGCGTACGCCAGTTATTATATTATCCCCCCTTTAAAAAAGAACTCGTCCCGAGCGTTAAAGATAATAAAAGAGAGTACAAAAAGAGTGTATAGACAAATCCTTAAAAAAGTAGCTTATTTCCAAGCGCTAATTCTAACGTAGCGTCTTTAGTTAAGCTCTAGCCGATCTATTATTATTTTATTTATAATAGTTCCGAATCTACTCTCGTTCTTGTCGTCAGAATTATTATAATCGTTATAATTTTTATCGTTAACGGCGACGATTATAACTTATTTATTCTTGTCGGTTATTATATTTCCAGCAAGAGTAATATACGGAATCAAGGAATAGTTCTTGATCCAGTAATCCTTTGAACTATATCTAATATATTTATTATTTTGCCGATATTCGTCGTATAGCTTTAAGATTATTGAACGAGCTAGTATAAGAAATAAAATAAAATAATTCGGGGGAGAAGGATTTAATGTCGTAAGAATACTAATTATTAAGTCCAGTTTATTAAGATTTATAAGATTATAAAGATAAGCGATTTTCGGTACTTGGATATAAAAAAGAGTTATTGTTTTTAATATAAGTTATTAAATAATCTATAAGTATTTAAGATATATTATTAGCAAGTTTAACTAGTTTTATAATTAATTATAAATAACGTCGTTAAGCCCGTTCTTGAAGCTAATGATTTTATTAACGTCCGTTTAAGTTCCGCTATTAATTTCGTAAAGAATATATTCGAATTTAGTAATATAAATAAATAAAGAATTAATAATTTATTTAAGTCGATATAATTTATCTTTTATTTTTTATTATTTGTTTAAGTTATTATATATCTATACGAGTTATTTTAAGATTAAATTATAGTCTTAAAGTTAATTAGATTTAATGACCGATAATTATAAAAAGATTATACTTTAAATAAAACTATCGAGATTTAAGTAAACGTAATAAAATTATATAATAATATCTTTAATAATCTCGCCGTCGACCTATAGCTTGGCCTTGATTAAAGGGAACTAAGTATTAAATTTATAAGTCGATTTAGCGAACTTGTCAAGATTAGGGAGTCTCGCTCGGGGACGTGGTGTTGTCGATGGAACGGTAAGCTGAGCCCGTAACGTCATGATTTTAGCGCGCAGGCGTTTAAACTTAGCTTAAACTTATACTTGAAAAGGGTTTATTTTAAGAGGATATCGAAAAAAAAGACATAAAAATCAAAAAAATTATAAAACAAGGATATACTAGCGGCGTTTATATTGCCGTCAATATTAAAAATCTAGTAATAATAATAATAATAATAAAGTATATTAATAATATTTATATTATCGATAATATTAATAATTATAATAATAATAATAATAATAACTTAATATAATAATAATAATAATAAGATCGTTAAGACGAAATTATAAGTAATTATATATAATATTTATTATAAAGAATAAAAAAGCTTTAAATAATATAATAGCAAGAATTAAACAGGTATCATGAATAAAGATCTTGATTTTTAGGTTTAACTAAAACTTAAAGTTAAAGAGAAGAAAGAGAAGTCGAGAAAAGAGAAATAAATTATACTTGACGTTTCTTTAGCTTAAGTCTTTAGCTAAAACTAGGATATAGTATATAGTATAATAGTTATACGATATATATTATCGCTAAGTAATGTATAGCGTATACTAGCTATCACAATTAATATTAATTTATTTTCTTGTTATATTAAATATATTTATTATAAATATTTATATAATAATTTAATTAATAATTAAAATAAAAATATATTTTAAAAAAATAATTAAATAATTATTAAATATTAAAAAAATACTTTAAAAAAATAAAAAAAATATATTATAGTTTAAACTTAAAAGATTATAATTTATATAATTTATTTATAAAAATAATAATAATTCTTTTATTAAAAAAAATTAAAATAATATATTATAATTTTTATTTTTTTAATAAATTAAATATAATAAAGATTAAAAAATTAAAAAAAAAAATATAAAATTACGAGATTCTTATTTTTATTTTTAATATTCTTAATTTTTTAAATATTTTTAATTTAAATAATTTTAATTTTAATTTAATTTTTTAAAAAATTTTAAGTTTTTTTAATAAAATTTATTATTATAAGAGAGATTATTATATATAATAAAGTAAATTATAATACTTAAAAATTAAAGTTAATTATTAAAGAATCATTAAAGAAAGTTTTTTTTAAATATTATATATATAATTATTTAATCTTAAACAAGATTTATATTAAGTATTAAAACTAATAATATATTTTTTTTATATAATAACGAGTATTCTTAATAAATTTAAAATATTTTAAAATAATTAAAATAACGTTATAAATACTTTATTAAATATAAATTATTTTAGTCTTTTAATTAATTTATTTATTAGAATTAAAATATTAAAAAAATTAAAAATATTTATTTATTTATATAAGATTTATAACTAATAGTTATTTTTTATAAATATATTTATTTTATATTCTTTATTTTATATTCTTTATTTTATATTATATATTTTTATTTCTTTATATCTTTATATAATAAATATTTCGAAAATTATTAAAGATTTAAAAGTTTAATAAATTAAATATATTTTATAATATTAAAGAATTTTATAAAATTATTAATTATTATATTTATCGTTAAGATATAAAAAAATTTAATTTTTTTTTTTTAACTCGATTATAAAAATAATAATATTTTATAATAATATATTTAATATATTAATAAAATTTAAAATTCTTAACAAGTATAAGTATACTTTAATTATTTTTATAAAGCTTAATCTATTAAATATTTTTATTTTTATAATTTATTTTAATAAAGACTTAATAAAAATATTTAAATTTTTAATTAACTTTAATATTAAAATAATATTTTATTTTTATATTAAATTATATTATAATTAACTAATATTTTAATATCGCTAAAATTATTCTTTTAATAAACTTAAATATATTCTTTAAATATAATTTATATTAATAAAGATTATTAATAAAGTCAAAATTAAAAAAATTATATAACTTTATTATTTTATAATTATAAATATTATTATTATATATAATATTAAAATATTTTATATTTTTAAAATATTATAAAATTTTCTTAATAATTTTAATATAAATAAAAAATAAATTTATTAAGAATTAAAAAAAGATTAATA
>Ga0302221_10002789_pt1 | contig 10755 bp, 3 predicted proteins | sample II_Palsa_E2_1_FD_193517 | JGI IMG/M metagenome (GOLD analysis project Ga0302221, IMG submission 193517) | Peat permafrost microbial communities from Stordalen Mire near Abisko, Sweden - II_Palsa_E2_1 | ecosystem: Environmental > Terrestrial > Soil > Palsa > Peat permafrost | place: Sweden...
ATTTTTATTATTTTATAAATATTAAATTATAATACTTATATTATTATTTTAAATATTTATTAATAATTAAACTATAAAATATACTTAAATGAATAAATTATAATATTAATAAAAAAATCTTTAATTATTTTATAAAATATTATAAGTATTATTAAAAATATAATAAATTTTTTAATTATTTTAAGTTTAATTTATAAAATAATATTAACTTTAATTATTTAATTATTATTAATATTTTTTATATTCTTAAAAAGTTTATACTTTATATAATTAATAAAAATATATAATATTAAACTAATTAATAATTTTAAAATATTAATATAATTTATACTTGGAATATCTTATATAAATATTAGATTAATATTTATTTAAATCTTTTTAATTAATTTATTATAAACTTTAAAAAATAATTTATTAATAAAAAATTTATTTAATATATAATTATAATAAATATTAAAATTAAAATTATATTTATAAAGACTTATAACTTTATTAAGATTATTAAATATTATTATAATTTAATTTAATATACTTATTTTATTATTATAGTCAAAATTTAAGACATTAATAAAAATATAATATTATAAATAACTTTTAAGACTATTAATAATATAATAAAACTAAATAATTTAATATTTATACTCTTGATTTATAGTATTCTTTTATAAATAATTAAATATAATACTTTATTATTCTCTATTATATAATATTCTATAGCTTTAAAAAAAGTAATAACTAAAGTTTAGAAGTTAAGAATTAAGTATTAAATTATTAATATTTTAAATATATAAAATAAATTAATTATAATTAATATTTATAATTTTATATTTAATTTAAATATCTTAATCTAATATAAAAATAATATTAATTAATTTAATAATTAAAAAGAATTATATAAATTTATAATTATAAATAATAAATTTTATATATTAATATTATTTTAAAATAATATAATATTTTATTTAATCTTTATTAAATTATTTTATATATTAGATAAATATATTAAACTTAATTCTAAATTAATCTATAATAATTAAAAGATTAAAAATAATAATATTATTATTATAAATATTATTAATTTTATAAATTCTTAAAAATATAATAAAAAAAAATTATATAAAAATCTTATTATTATATTCCTATAAAATAATTAATAATACAAGAATTCTCATTAACTCGAAATTACCGGATTTATCAAAAAAAAAATATTTTAGATTATATTAAGAATTAAAATCTTATAAAGAGTTTATATTTTTAATTTTTATTTTATTAATAAAATCAAGAATAAGAATATCTAAAATAAATTAAAGAAATCTAAACTAGTTATTTAAGTTTATAATAATAAATTTAAATATATAATATTAATATAATTATTTATAATTTAATATATTAATTAAAGAATTATTCTTAATATTATTATTATAATAACTAAAACTATAAATCTTTATTTATAAAATATTTTATAAATTTATATCTAGTTAATAATATTACTAAATTATAATTTTTTTATTAAGTTATTTTTAAAGTTTATTAATTACTTAAATTTATAAAATAAAATCTTAAAGATTATTAAATTATTATATAATATACCGGAGGCCGGGAATCATTAATTTAAGATTTATTATTTTTATTATATTAATAAATTATTAATAAAATAATTAATTTATAATCCTTGTCTACTTTAAAATAATTAATTTTTTAATATTATTAACTTATAGACAAATAATATATTATTTATAAAAAATAACGTCTTTATTAAAAAAAAAAATTAAGACTAATAAAGATTAATTTTTTAATTAAAACTTATAAGTAATTTATTTTAAATCATAATCTAAAATTTAATAATAATATTATTTATATTAAAAATACTTTAATTATATTTATATAAAAATAATAATACTAAAATCTTAAAGTTATTAATAATAATAATATCACGATAATTAATAATAAAAATATTATATATTATAATCTTAATATCAAGGACTAATATATTATTTAATATATTAAAGAAGTATATATTATATTTATTTATTAATTAAAGACTTTATATAATCTTTTAGTTATTATATAATTTATTAAATTTATTAAAAATAATATTAAAGTATTAAATAAATATATTTAATAATAATCTTAAAATATTATTAAAGAATTATAATTTATTAAATTTAAAAAAGACTTTTTATATTTATTTATATTTATTAATATTTTTTTTATAAATAAACTATATATTAATATTAATAAATAATATTAGATATATTAATATTCTTTATTAATTATTTATAAAATATAAAAAAATAACGAGAAGTATTTTAATATCAGAATTATATAATATAATTTATAAATTTAATATAAATATCTCGATAAAAATTATAATTAAATATATTATAAAAATTAATTTATTATTAATTATTTATATAAATTTAAAATTACTTTATAAATATTTTATTAAATTAAGAATTATATAAAAGAAGTATTTTATAATCGATATAATATATCTTTAATAAACTTATAAAAAATATAAAATCACGGAGATTAAATAAATCAAGAATAAATTAAATTTTATTAATAATATAATAAAATCCAAGTCTTTAAATATCTTTAAGAATCTTATTAATATAAATATTATATAATTAAATATCAAAAAATAAATTAAATATAAATAATAAATATATTAGCAAAAAATAAATAAATATATAAAAAATAAAAATATAAAAAAATAATAATATTATACTTTTATAAAAAAATATATATAAGAATAATAAATAAATATTATAAATAAATATATTAAAAACGAGATAATAAATAAATATAATAATAAAGTATATTAAATAAATATAAATATAAATATTATAAATATATTAATAAGTCACGAGATTAAATTTAACTAAATTAAAAAATCAGTGTCTATTCGAGAAAAAATATTATTTTTAAGTTATTTTTAAAATAATCCTAATATTAATATAATTATATTATAGTTATACTAGTCATATAATAATATTATAATTATATTATATAATCTTACTTAACTATATATAAATTTTAATAACTAAACCCAATTAAACTTAATTAAATCTATAAAAAGATTATTAATATTAAAATATTAATAATTTTTTCTTTCCGAAATTAATCACTTATAATATATATTTAGTATTTTTATAAAAAACATGACGACTATTATACGTTATAAGTGGACCAATAATTATTAAATTATTTTTTGGCTTAATTATTTATTTATATAGAGGAAGAGTTTTTTATTTCTTTATTCGTGTATTAAACTCCTTTTTTGTTTTATATTTTTGACTACGTGATTTAAGAGGACGTTTAGGTCATTATATATATTTTTTTTTATTATAATAAAAGATTAATTTTTTGGCTTTTTTTTATTAATTAATCTAAATCATAATATAAAATATTTTTTTTTTCTTTTAGATATTATTTAAATTTATATATATTTTTTTTTCTTTTAGGATATAATCTTATATTATAAAAAATAAATTAATATATACTTTATTTATATAATAAATAAACTACCAGAAATCCTTTATTGTTTTATTTTAATATTCTTTATTATATTTAATTTATAAGTTCTTGTTTAGGCCTAAAATCTCTTTTTTTATATATATTATTTTAAATCTCCGACTATTTTTAGTTACTTGTTTAAGCCTGGTCTTTAATTAACGTACTTTAATAAATATTTTGTGATATTTAATTTAAGCTTTATAAAGTTGATCGCGGACTAGGTTTCGAGATAGCGAAACGAGTATTTAAAAAATCTTATTTAATATCTTTGACTTCCTGCTAAGACGATCTAAAAGCTTTCGCGTTCGACAAAGTGTAGAAGAGCCTAATTGCTCTCGTTAGTAGAGCTAGCGACTAGCGGTTTCTTTAATGGTCTTGGTAGCTTTGTAAATCGATCGGATGGATTCGGTACTCTCGCGCGCGTCCTACGCACTAAAAAACTATGTTTTTTCGATCGTATCAGCTTGAGTACCTTTTGATCTTTGTGGGGACGGAGTTTTAAGTCCTTGCGACCTTGTATTGGATGCTATTTTTACGCGCTGTTGTTGTTGTTGTGCTGTTAAAAATTGAAGTTCTACGTTTCGCTTAAATCGCGGGTGGGCCACGTATTCCTGCACCCCCTGGTGGTGTTGTGGCGCAAGCTAGAACTACCAATCAGACCGTATACTTAAACGCTCCTCCAGAGCAACCGTTCCTCTTGCTGCCGTCGTTCCCAGATCTACACGGTGCTCTTCTAAAACGACATTTGACCACCACCTCTCCCCACAACCCCGGTAACAACGGAACGGAACAATGCGCCTCCTAGAACACAATGATGCCGGCAAAATCAAGCTGACCAGATACTTTATTGGCGACGACGTTCCCCAGTATGCCATACTCTCGCACACATGGGGAGCGGATACCGAAGAGGTCAGCTTTAAAGACATGATAGATGGTACGGCAGAGAGCAAGTTTGGCTACGACAAGATCCGCTTCTGCGCAGAACAAGCCAGACGTGATGGTTTGCGATACTTTTGGGTTGACACCTGTTGCATCGACAAATCGAACAACACTGAGCTCTCGGAGGCTATCAATTCTATGTTTCGCTGGTACCGGCATTCAACCAAATGCTACGTCTATCTTAGGGATGTTATCACAACAAACTCCTCGGTATCTTGGACAAAAGCCTTTCGAAACAGCCGATGGTTTACTCGGGGCTGGACCCTTCAAGAACTTATTGCTCCAACTTCAGTAGAGTTCTTCTCTAACGATGGCAGAGAACTAGGCAATAAGAAAACTCTTGAGAGAGAGATCCAAAAGATTACGGGCATTTCAATTGAGGCCCTTCAAGGGAGCCCTTTATCTGGATTTAGCGTCAAACAACGAATGTCCTGGATAGAAAAACGAGACACCACTCGCAAAGAAGACAAGGCTTACTCGCTATTGGGAATATTCGATGTCTACATGCCTCTCATATATGGCGAAGGGAGAGACAACGCGTTCAAGCGACTCCGGGAGGAGATCGACAAATTCTTAAAAGAACAGTCGTTCTCTGCTCTCCCAGAAAGTAAGTCGCTTTCTCGGAAAGTGGCATTGTCCCTTTCAAGGCGCGAGCGGGGAGGCTCGCAATTATGTACAGATTGTTAATTGTATCGTTAGGAATTGATGCGCATACAAAACGTCTTTGGTCACCTAGGCAAAAAGTTAAACCGCCGCGGAAATACCAAAGCTCGACATACGAGCGCCTCCAATATCCTGGGCGATCTATAAGGCTGCTCAACCTTTACGCAAGCAGCCCTGAGAATCCTCAGATCGAATGCAGTTTGGTGTCGTCCGAATTCGATGAGAAGACGGGACTCGCTGCGGAAAAGTACGAAATTTTGTCGGGGTACTGGAAAACTGCAAAGCCAAGTGCCTATATTAATATACGTCAAGGCCCTAAAATATACGCCAAATTCGTTCCCGAGGATCTATTCCACGCTCTGCACTCTTTGCGACGTACCCAAAAAGATCGTTTCCTCTGGATTAATGTAATATGCATCGACCGAGAGAATCTTCTCGAGGAGAATTACCAGATTGAAATGATGTCCCAAATCTATGGAAGGGCGGAGCGCGTCTGTATTTGGCTTGGCGTAGGCAGCGAGTCCTGGAACACGGCATTGACGTTCATCAAAAACGAAGTACTGCAATTCCAGAATTTCGATGAGCTCTGCAAAAGCGAGGGAGTTAGTGAGAAATGGAGGGTACTACTTGATTTCCTGCAACACCCTTGGTTCTCCCGCAGATGGGCTATTCAAGAGATTGCATTACCCCGGAAAGCCCTGCTTTATTGTGGCGAAGACAAGATATCATGGAGTAAGTTTGCTGTAGCAGTCGAATCATTGGTCGAGGTCGGTAATGTAACCCATCGGCTATCTGAAGTGATGAAGGACGGTCACACGTACAGCAGTGTACCAAGATGGCTCGAACAAGTCTCAACATTTGGGGCGAGTCTCCTAGTTGATGCAGTTGGGAAAATATTCCGAGAATATAACATCGACACGAGGATCTCAGAGGACCATGATTCAGGTTCTGAGTCAAGTAACTCATTTTCCTTGGAGTCCGAATCAGATGGTTCAGATTTAGATTCGGTACTTTATTCTGATGGAACATCAAACGGAGATTCGGAGGGCGAATCTAATGCTGGCTCTGGGGTTGGGGAACAAGTCACCATGAGGGCGAAACCTGCGACGCCAGCAAAAGAAGTCAGTTAAGCAGCCACCATTAGCCCCAGATTGACCATTAACTCTTTCTAGGCTAAAAAAAGTGAACTCAACACGTCCAAGTACACAGTTGATACCTTTCAAGACAGTAGACATCGCCAACCACTGCTGAGTCTGGAATATTTAGTGTCCAGCTTATCAGTGTTTGAATCTGCTATAGAGCATAACAGTATTTACGCTTTACTTGCAATCGCGAAGGACGCCAGTCCAGTAGCGAGCGGTGAGAGGTTTCAATCGGCCCTAGGTTGTGTACAACCTATTCTCGAAGGGTTTTCACAGAGGAAGCAGTATAAAGTGGAATATGAGACGCCATTTGTGGACGTCGCCGGAAATTTTGTCCAGTTTTGCGTTTCAAGTTCGCTCTATACAGACAAGACTCGGGCATTGGATATCATCTGTAGGCCGTGGGCACCGGAAATGGAATGGCGGAACAAGCTTTTTGCAAAAGAGTTAAAGGGAGCAAAGCCTGAGCCCTCCCCTGACGAGAAGGAAATATCCTTGCCTTCCTGGATAAGTCGAATTTCAGGTGCTTCACATTCAATATGTCAACATGCAGGGATGTCCGATTTCAGGATGAGTCGCACAAATTCCAACTCACTTGTTGGGCTCCCCACCTTAACCCAGCCGAAATACAACGCTGCCGAGACAAATGCTATCGATATGAAGACTCTGCGATTTCGAAAACGTCCTAAGCTTGGGCACTATAGTCTTTATGTGAAGGGATTCGAGTTGGATACTATCGCGGAGGTGTATAGCCAGTCCCAAAACGGATCAATCCCTTCAGAGTGGGCGAAAGTTGCTGGATGGCATCAAGTTCCGAAAACGAGACCACCGGACGCATTTTGGCGTTTACTGGTAGCGAATCGAGGTCAAGAGGGGGGAAATCCTCCTGCATACTATTCTCGTGCCTGTCAAGATTCGTTTCTGAAGGGTGGACTAATGAGTGGGTCTGTTAATACCACAGGCTTGATTGACAATAATCGTTGCTCTATTGTTGTACAATTTTGTCGACGAGTACAAGAGGTTATCTGGAATAAGGTTCTCATTAAGACAAGGAGGGGAAACTTGGGACTAGTTGGCAAGAACGTTCAAGCAGGGGACCTGGTCTGCATTCTTTATGGTTGCAGTGTTCCCGTCATTCTTCGGAGAAGCAGCGAACCAAAGTCGGATGATGATATTAATGCGGAAATCATAGAAGATTTGCGAGAATGGTTCAAAGACTTTCGCCGTAAATTGTGGGACAAACGAAAACGTGTAGAAATATTCCGTCAGAAGCAGCGAGATGAGAAGTTGCAGTATAGGGAGTGGGAAAGCAAGAGGAGGAGCGAATGGTTGAAGGACCAAGCCAAGCGAACATACTGGAAAGAGAGATTTCTCAATCAATCTTTTTGGGAGGAAATGGAAGACGAATGGGCACTTCGACACAACCCTGCGGCTGGAAAGAAGATACATCAGCAAATGCCGCCGGCGGAGAGGAGGAACCAAGCTTTTTGGGATTCGTGGGTAATGAAGAGACAGGATGAGAAGAAAGCGCTGGAACGCATTGAGGTACGAGAACTGGATATGTACCACTCGCTTCTCCAGCTCAAGCATTTCAAATCTCCGTGGAAGGTCGATAAGGGATGGTGGGAAGCATACCAACAAACTTTACCAGACCTACGCCCTAGTCAACACCTAGATGACAGCCAGAGCAAGAGCAAGAGCGTCTGTAATATTATGCTTCATTTTTACTTCTGGAGGCTAGAGATGGCTAAGGCGACACTACCAGAAGAGCGCGAGTTCAACCAATGGAAAGCAGAACGCCGAGGCCGCCGTGATGTTGAGCAAGGGGCAGCAGCCTGGAATGAGCCATCTCCAAATTGGGCTGAGTTTGAATTGCTCATTAGATATGGACGGAGATGGAAAAAGCATTGGCAGACGAAAAAGACCGAGAGGGGTCGACAAAATCCCGACGCTGCTCGTCTCGCCAAATTATTCAGACCATCATTCGAGCTATTCGAGCTAAGAGGCATAGCCTCTTCCAAAGCCTCTTCCAAAGGCTCTTTCAGAGCCGCCCGTCTCGCCGAACTATTCGGTCCACCTCTCGAGTTGATGTACCAAGTACCATGGGATGTGGGTAGAGCTATTGGTGTGGAAGAAAAGAAGTGGATCCTGGTTAACGTACAACATCCGACTATAAGCGATTGCCTAGAGCTCAATCGGGATATCTGGAAGTATAAAGGCATCAGGGAGCTGATAAAGGAAAACTTTATTTTCATCCAGTACTCAAAAGATGTCAGGGAAAATCAGTACATCCAAGACTACTTTCCAACCAAAGACGACCCAAATGCATATCCATATGTTGCTATCGTTGATCCGAGAACTGGGGAACAAGTCAAACTATGGTCAAGATCACCGATGCCACGAGTCGAGGAGTTTTTAATGCAACTAGTTGAGTTTCTAGACCGGCACAGTCCCATGATTAATAAGAACGGGAACCCTAGTGTTAAAAGTCAAACCGGGAAAGGAAAATTTGTTGATGTTGATCGGACAGTTAAGGATCGGAACGAGCTGATGGAATGGTTAAGGGAAGAGCGGAAAGATTATCACAGCCGGTACCATTTCCAATTCTTCGGGGAGTGTTACATTCATGGTATGATGAATGGTGAAGCCATAGCTGTCCAGAACGACGAGAGCATCGCAGCACAAGTCTTCGAAGTACGCTAGACTAGTTTCTCGCAGGGAATCACCTCAGAAAGAAATATTATTTCCGAAAGTGACAAGACGGAAATGAAGTGCTTGCTCAAAGAAAACATTAGATACGACAAAGAAATTGAAGTAGGGAGCAAGCCAGATAACAAAGCATCTTTTCTCCTATTTTCCGCACTGGCGGTGTATTGAAGTAGCTCTGGCGGAAAGGCGATTGTCCTTTCAAACTTCTAGGACAGTATCAATAGTGACTGGGAAAAAGGCTTTATATTTAGACTCAATTCTGCATGCCAATAAACATTGTTCCCACCATCCCCTCTTTCCCCACATCCCGGAAACGGAGAAGCAGTGCGATTTGGCTGTTACCAAGAAAGGGTGGCTTGGCTTCTAGAACGAGCATGTCCCATTTCCTTGAGAATCACCCTCAGCTCAGGTTAAAGCAGCAGCTGCTCACGCCCGGAGACTAAAACGGAACGAGCGAGGAGGAGATTAGAGTCCGATTTTCGTGGTAGATGAACTCTAATCCCTCAATCTTCGTTCCAAGATTGGTTAGTAAGCTTGGCCTGCTCCTACTCAGGTTCTAATCACGCTCGGATCAGCCAGCTCGCCTGAGCCGCCTGAGTAACTTGAGCAGTCCCTGAATAAAGCAGAACTCATTATGCACTTACCTCTTTACTATCATAAGGACTTAATCAATAAGGCTGGCCGGTGCCTCATCATATCATTTTTCTCAAGTTTTAGCGATTATCTCTGGGAACACCAAACAGGCTTCCAAGGCTCCCAACCCAGTTACCATTGCCCAATGGGACTCGCATTACATAATCGGAGATATTGCCTAATGGGAGGGACCATATCGTAATGGGAACCCCGTTGCTCAGTGGGAGATATTATGCAATGAGAGGGGACCAGATAGAAAAAGCATGGCTGCTATTTTGCTCATGGCTGAGACATATACGAAAGTCGAAGTCAGGTGTGATGTCGGATTTTGCCTTACGTCCTCGTAGCAGGGGCCAAAAGCTGGCTATATGTTGTCGCCAATTGGATCTCCCGTTGTGTTTCCTTATCCCGGTAAGTTTAACACTTATATTGAAACTTGTGTAACACACCTTCACCCAATCTATTCTCTTGCAATAAGTCATCCCGCAAAAACGGAAATTGCCATCCCTATTAGCTGTGTGTTTGGCTTTTGTGGCACTAGGACAGCAAATGATAATTGCTAGCCTTATCAGGTTGGCTTACATGGCGCCGGGGAGCGCTGTTGTCCAGACCTGAGACACGTTTCGAACCCCAGCTCTACTCGCTTTAAAGTTCCCTGAGGAGAGAGCCTGCTCCAAGGGCAGCTCAGTTGCCCCTTAAACTTCATTTCTGTTTTAATCTTCAAAATTCACAACAATATTTTTACCAACGAGGGAGCTTTACAACAGTCATTATAAAGAGGACCTAACCAGTGCTATGCAGCGACATTCTCCAGCAGGAAATTTGGTTGACCACGGCCAGCCAAGTCCAGAGCGTCAGCACACTTCCAACTCCCGGGATCTTGAACTAGGTCACCAAGTTACACCGGCCGGTTCCCACTGGCGTTTCGGCTCTCTCATGTTCCCAACGTGGAGTCCATTGAACTTTTGAGTCCTGGCGGCTGCAAGTGAGATCTGATAGGCTCAAAGCGGGGGTACACTATTGCTTCTACAGCCTCACCGAGCGGTTCATTTAAGTCTCAGCTTCGCCTCGACGAGAAGCTATTGCTCTCGCATCCTCAAACATGTTACTTCACGCTCTTTTCTGGTTCCTCATCATCTTTCACGCCGCT
>Ga0302221_10002790_pt1 | contig 10754 bp, 5 predicted proteins | sample II_Palsa_E2_1_FD_193517 | JGI IMG/M metagenome (GOLD analysis project Ga0302221, IMG submission 193517) | Peat permafrost microbial communities from Stordalen Mire near Abisko, Sweden - II_Palsa_E2_1 | ecosystem: Environmental > Terrestrial > Soil > Palsa > Peat permafrost | place: Sweden...
TTTAATTAATTATAAATAAATAATATATTTTTAAAATATAATTAAAAAAATTTTTATTATATTTAATTAAATAATAATTATATATATTTTTTATAATAATATATACTTTTATAAAAAAAATTATAATATTTAATAAATAAAAATATTTAAAATATATCGAAAATAATTTAAATATTATAAATTTTTTTAATATATTTAATTATTTAATTTAATTATTTAAATAAAAAAATATTTTTATATTAATTATTTAATTTATTAAATTTAATTTTTAATTTTTAATTTTTTTAATTTTATTTATTAAATTAATTTTTTTTTATTTTTAAATTTTTTTTTTATTAAAATTATTATTAAAATTAAAAATAAATAATAAAAATATTATTTAATTATTTTTATTATTTTTAGTTTTATTATTTATAAAATCTTTTTTATATTTATTATTATTATTTTTTTATTATTATTATTATTATTATTATTTTTTATTAATATTATTAATTTTATTATTATAATCTTTTTTATTAATAATATAATTTTTATTATTATTATTTTTTTTATAATAATTTTATTTAAAATATTTTATAAATTAATTAAATTTTAATTATTTAAAATAAAAATACTTTTTAATTTTTTTTATATAAATATAATTATATTTATATTATTAATTAAATTTATTTTTATATTAATAATTATATTATAATTTATAAAAGTTTTATAATATTTTTATTATAAATATTATATAAAGTAAAGTATATTTAATATATTTTTAAATATTTAAACTTTATTAATAAATTATTATTATTTAATTATTATTAATAATTAATTTTATTTTAACGATAATATAAAATTAAAAACTTTAGTTTATATTTTAATTAACTAAATCAAAAATTATTATAGTTTATATCTTTATTAATAATTCCTGTTTATAAAGAGCTAAAAAGAGAAACAAAAAGAAGAACTAATAATAAACTATTTAAGCCCTTGTTAAATACTATTCAAGGGAGCTAGTTCTGGATCTAGGTGGGGAACTAACTTACCTCGCCGCTCCCACGTACAGTAGCTTGCAAAATCGGCTTCGCGCCGGTTCGCTTAAAATTTATGTGAGCACGGACCACCTCTGCCACTTTTGGCTTATGCCGGAACGGGCCGCCTCCATGTGCTGCATGACATCGTTTGGAATCTGGGGAATTGGCTGGGAAGACGAAACAACTAGGGAGACAACACTTCCCTAAATATCCATTAATCTCGTTGATCTAACAACCATCTACTGTACAGTATCCAATTGCACAATTCACCAGTGCATAATACATATTCATCGTCTATCCAGTCCATCGGTCAAGTATATCAAGAGTCTTCGAAAGGCTCTGCAAGACGAGTCCTTCCAAAAGTCAAGTTCCAGTGCCAGAAAATCGTCACGCCTTGCTTTTCGTGCCGTGGTGTGTGACATTATTAATCAAACGAGGCCGAGACCTGTACAGCAATTCTTTCGCACAATAATATCCTCGCTCGCAATCTCGCTCCAAGTCGACCATGAAGTAAAAGCAATTCTCCAACCACAGACAAAGACGCTCTTCTGAAACACTGATCGGGGTGTCCACTCGTATCGATAAGAACAATGTATCATGCTCGTCAAGTCAGTCACTACGGCGGTTCGTAGGTGAAGATGGACTCGACACAATTAAGTCGGTATGGTTTGTCGGTGCTGCAGAACAGACTTAGTACAGCTTTGGGCAGGGGCTTGAGATTCCAAGGTGTGTTAAGAAGGCCTTCAGGAACAGATCCAAGGACTAATACTATATTTGGAGTCCGCCCTGCCCAGGAGTAGAAACCACGGACATGTAGCCTCGTTGGCATCATGGCAGCGACTCAACTTTCGAGGTGCATGTCCCAATGAAGTCAGTCATTGGCGTTGCCTCCGGGCTGCGCGAATCATCGGGCCGGCTAATGTTTGGCTAAACTTGCTGAGCAGATACGTGTCCGCCAGCGATCGTGAAGGTTTTGTCGAGATTGCACGCTTTATCAATTAATCACAGGCAACTCTGGATATCTGTAGAAGATGTCGTTCGACGGAGTAGATATTCTCGATATTACCTTATCTCGCCAAGATTAAATATATTATAATGCGGGTACTCTGCCGCTACTGTAGCTAGTTGACTGGAACGAGGATAATGCTTATAATGAGTACCCGCCAACTTATATCTATTACTCTATTAAATGGAAGTTAATAGTTAAAAAGAAGCTAATTACGAAGGAAATAGAACCGGATCTTGTCCTTACTCCTAGTACTTATTAGACGACTGTCTTGCGACCAAGACTCGATAAGTTTATAACTTGAAAGTTATTGTAAAATAAGTGTTTTAGCGCGGACGAAATAATTATTATAGTATCCGTTATAGACCGTATGGAGCGTGATATTAATAAGTAATTTAATAATCTTGATATTGACTAGAGGATTCTGGAGAAGTAGCTCCAAACCTGGAGCCCTTTACTCCTCATTAGCAAGAGACTCAGGATCGATATATTGTTTAAATACAGAGAGACTAGGGGGCTGGTATTAACTCGGCAGAGTACGAAAAGAGGATACTCTTAATATATGCTCGCTGAGCGCGCTATGCAGCTTAATGCTGAAGAAGATGTTGCTGGTTAGCTATTAACGTGGCGAGACGTTTATAATCTTATGCGATATCCTAGGCTATCTTGTAACTTAGGATCTTATTGTTAGCGCGATAACATCAGCAAGAGATATTATAAACTCAAGATATATAACCTAAAAAGCTTTATTCGGTATATAGAATAAGGTGATATATTGGAGACTTACGATAATATACCGGACGATATTTATAAATAATTCTATACTAAAAAGTAGCAAGATACGGAACGATAGCGGAAACGTATAACTTTGACTATAACTAGTCTTTTATTTATTAATATTATTAATATTCTGCCTTTTTAAATCTTTATCTTGTCGACAGAAACAGGACTAATTAAGTCTTCTGGTCCTTTTAAGATTTCAAGATAACTAGATATAGCTATAAGGAAGTATAGTGAATAGTAATATATATATATAATAAATAAATTTTTTAAAATAAAGTATTAAAAGATATATTATATAATATTGGATAAAGATCTTGACTTTGAATTAATTTATAAGAAGTAGAATACTTAGTTTTATATTAACAAGAATATCAAGAGTGGAATTATATAGTGATTTATTCGTGATATTAAGAAATGGGCTAAGTAATATAAGTTAGAGCAAGAGCGGGATTCTTAAGATTATGTTTTTATTTCTAGATAATTACTTTCACGGTTCTTTAATAATTATTCCAAAATGTCGAAAATAGTCTTCGGCACTTAATTTTCTTGACCTAACCATATTTATATACTATTTTAAAAATATTTTAAAGTCTTGTCCGGGATTGTCTATATAACGCTACTAGTTTTGTTTAATAAATATCTTTAATTCTATAAAGAATTCTTTAATAGAATTTAAATTTAATAAATAAAGCGATAAGTAAAATAATTTTACTTTAGCCTCTTTGTATAACTACTCGATTTTAGTTAAATAATAAAATAAAATATTATTTATAATCAAGACAGACTTTAGCTCTAGTTATTTATTATAATAATAAAGTAGTTATTTAATAAAATCTTTAAAGATAATAATATTAGTTAATCCGTTAAATACTTATACGAAGAATATATTATTTTATATATAAGTAGGCAGGATTTAATATTTTTAATTATAGTATAGACAAGTAATTTATATAGACGTTATTTTTAAAAAAGATTATCCTGTTTATTTAAATTTAATCCGGTTATTATATCTAGACTCGTCAATATATATTAAATAATATAAATAAAACTCTAATAAATTATAAAAGTAAAAGTCTTATAGATTGGCGTTTCTCTCCTTTGCGATACGACATATAGTTTTTCTAGACTAGCCTGCCGATATTAATGTCTTGCTAATAATAGAAATAGTTACTTAAATCTTGAATTCGTTATAAAAGAAGTTAGTTATTTTATCTTGATATAGTTTGGGATTCTTGATAAGACGTTTAAGTAATGCTTTTAGTATAAGCGATATGATTATTCTGTAGCGTCCGACCTTGTTCGGAAATACTTTAGTAATTTTAAAGTATTGTAGGTTTAATCGTATCTTCTACATAGAGCGAGTGCTGTAACGTATAGTTCTAGCGATTGTAGCGTTAGCGAACTTACTGATAATTATATCTCTTATCTGCACATGCTGGGATTCTGCAAGATTGGGCGCCATATTGGTGGTTCTGGAGCAAGTCTCAGGCTGGTTGATCTGAGGGGGCGAAGTGTTGTGATGGCTGCAAAACGAAGTGTTGCGGCTCTGCTCATGTGACCACATGGCATTTTCACAAGGAACCCCGCCCAAAGCCTTATCGTCGACCTCACTTTCCCCGCGAAGGCTCGAAATACTCCACAGTCTCCACAGCCTAGTCCGCAACTTTCATTCGAGTAATTTCAACGTCCGCATTCCTTCATCGTATCAATAACCGAGCAGCTGTTCTTCGTATTGATTGTTCTCTTACAGTCCATCCAAACATCGGCGCGAACTACCTAGACCTTCGATCAACATGGCCGCTCTAATGGTCGTGAGATACGACCACTTTGAACTATATGGGCCTTGCTAACCATGATTCAGCCTGTCGACACGTACGGGATTCATATACTATACGAACCAGCGACGTCGGTCGTACCCTCCGTTGACATCGTCGCCCTCCATGGTCTGGGTGGTGGGTGCTACTCTACCTGGGCAGCTAATAATGGCTGCGTATGGCTCCGCGACCTTCTGAAAGAGGATGCAGACACCGCTCGCGTTATGACATACGGCTATGATGCTGGAATGTGGAAGAAGGCTCCAAAGGACGCTCCGTACAATTTTGGCAGAAACTTTCTCAGTGTATTGGACGACAAGAGATTAAAACGAGACCAAGGTGTACGAGAACATACTTGCCCTCGGCGTTATTAGGATCTTGACTGATATTACGACAGAACCGAAGACCACTTATCCTCGTTGCTCATAGCTTGGGTGGTATTGTGGTTAAAGAAGTTAGTATTTGCAATCTTTGTTGATATATCGCGGCTGTGGCATTCTTTTTGACAACTACACAGGCCCTAATATTCGCACATGATCGTCAGGACCTTTATGGTGACCTACTTCGAAGCGTACGCCATATCGTCTTCTTCGGAACACCCCATCAAGGCACAAATCCGGTCTCAATCGCTGGTGTACTTAACAAAATCGGCAAATGGGTGACTGATGCGAACGACACCAGCGTTTTGGAGAACTTGTCGCTTTGGTCACAGCCCGTTTTGCAGACCAACCAGAGATTCGTAAACCTTGCCGATGCCCTTTCGTTTACAACATATGTGGAGGAGGAGCCTCTGCATGGTGCTATAGTAAGGCACACATCAAGTCATCTCGCGATAGGTTGCTAATACGATGGAAATAAAGATAGTACACGAGGGCTCTGCGACGCTCAACAAACCTAGGGAGCGTGTCATAACCATCGCCGCCAACCACAAGACAATGTGCAAGTTTGGGAGCAGGGCCCAATACCAAACAATTGGGGACCGATTTATCAAGATTCTCGACGACATGGAAAGCCAAAAGGCAGAAGATGAGGCGCTTGCTGAAATGCTTGCGGAACTTCCAACACCGTCAGCCTCTCTACCACTTGCCTGTTCGACAGAACCACCAACCTGACACATTTCATAGCGTTGTTTTAAGGTCCAATAATATTGAAAACCTATGTACGTAGCGCTTACTCAATGAAAATTTCATGTTTGTGTCCATTGCTGAAACATATGATGTTAGATATATATCAAGCGAATCCTCCTCGAAAATATTATCCAAGCTCGTTCAGAACTTCCCAGTACGAATCTCATAAAAATGCGAACCAAATTCGAGTCCGTAATACGTGTTGTTGGGTTTTAAACCACCCGAACTTCAACCAGTGGCGAAGTAATAACCGCAACGGTATCTTGTGGATCTCCGCAGACCCCGGCTGTGGTAAATCTGTCTTGTGTCGGGCCTTGGTTGACGAATGTCTTCTAGGGACCCGATCAAGTCTCGTTGGATACTTCTTTTTCAAGGATAACGAGTCTCAAGATAGCGTTCCAAATGCTCTCTGTGCCATTTTACATCAACTCATCTGTGCTGATCTTCATCTATTTACAGAAGTTGCACTTCCATTCCTAGAAAAGTATGGAAATAGCGTTCTAGACAACATTGAAAATCTCTGGGAACTCCTCATCTTAGTCGCTAGCCATCAAGGTGGAGGAAATTTCGTTGTTGTACTTGACGGATTAGATGAGTGTAGGGATGACCAGAGAAATTCTCTGATCAAAAAACTCTGCGAGTTTCACTCATCTCAATCTTCAACAACAGCATACGCACTCAAAATTCTCGTGACTAGTAGGCCTTACGATAGCATCGAGCGGGCTTTTTTTTCGTTGACTAAAAGAATATCCACGATCCGACTGCGGGGAGAGGAGGAAACAACTCAAATCAGTCACGAGATCTCCATGGTGATGGATATTGAGCTGGATGAGATGGCCGAATTCCGGGACCTCAATCCAGACGTTAAATTGGAACTGCGATCCAAGCTATCCCAGAACGCCAACCGCACATATCTCTGGCTAAGCTTGATCTTAAAGGAATTGCAAGAGATGCTGACCGGCAACAAAGATACGCTGCTACAAGCTATCGCAAGTCTGCCAGCCTCGGTAGAAGATGCATACGAACGAATACTTGAGAAATGTTCAGTTAGGAACATCGATATGACGAGAAAAATATTTCAAATACTCATTGCGGCACACCGGCCCCTAACCGTGGAAGAGATCGACGCTGTCTTAGCAATCAACGAGAGTACTACGAAGTCGGATTCGCTGAAATTGGAAGGAGCAAGAGTCCGATCAATACAGATACGAAACTACTGTGGACTGTTTGTAGCCATCATTGACGCTAGAGTTCATTGGATTCATCAAACCGCGAAGGAGTTTCTGGTCAGGACCAGTGAACATATTCCGGGCATCTGGAAGCACTCCCTGGACACCCGTTATTCTCACGAGCTCCTCGCATCTGTCTGCCAACAATATCTTCTCATGGAAGACTTCCGTCAGTTGGCCCCCAACTGGATTAATCGTATCAGTCTTACTCTTGATGATTCTCCAGACCGCCAGACAATGACGCGCATGCTAAAGGAGCAACCTTTTTTGAGATATGCCGCTGCCTACTGGTACACCCACGTCCGATTTGCTAAGCCAGTCTCGAATTCATGTGTAATTTCAAACTCAATTCTCCTCTGTGACATTTCGCAGAACGAATTTGTACACTGGGCTTTCTTCGCTGTGAGGGATGAAGAGGCTTCTCGTTTTCCTGGCTGCGGATTTGGATGGTGGTATCATCGATATGATCGAACTCCGGAGCCTATTTATTGGGCTGCCGCTTTTGGCCTCGACCAGGTTGTGTCAGCGCTTCTGTCAAAAGGAGCAAGTCTTAATTTAGAGGGCGGTCACTATATCACACCATTCGTGGCCGGATTATTCGCCGGGAATATACAGTCGGTCCGTCAAATGCGCGCCTCTACCGGCTTGGATTTAGATCTTCAGTGGATGGCCTTTTTCAGAGCCATCTGCAGGGGACTATATTACCCCGATATTAACGCGGAGGACGTTTCCAGTGTTGTAGAAAATTGGACAATAGCGTTCCCTGGCACAACAAAGGATGAAGTCTGGAGAAAGCTATCTGAAACCAGCAGCCAACTTGGATATATTGATGCCCATTTAAGCGATGATGTGCCTCATGGGGGAAGAAGATCGATCAATTTTGAACGATTTACACCACGATTAGCTAGGGTCAAGGTAGGAGGGCCTTGGCATTATTTAAGGGATTGAAGGCATTTGGATTCGCATCGAAAGCAGTTGTCACTCCGCTCGTTCTTAAATGCGGCTGGGCTCTGTTGGATATGCGACAAGACTCTAGACTTGTTCGATTGATACAAGATACCTTCCTTGAGCTTGGCCAGACCACCACTAAGCCATCGGAAGAGTTCTTGACGCTATATAACCTTCAAGCAAGAGGCTTAATGAATCTCGGGAGGAACAAAGACACTGTAGCGCTACTCGAGCAGGTGGCCAAGATCAAGGAGACCACGCTGCCCGAGACGCACCCGTCCCGGCTCGCGTCGCAGCACGCGTTGGCAGGAGCGTACCAGGCGAATGGGCAGGTCGTTGAAGCCGTACCGCTGCTCGAGCAGGTGGTCAAGATTAAACGCTTAAAATTGCCTACGAGCCATCCTAGTCGTGTAGTATCGGAGAACACCCTTTCTTACTGTTTACAACTACTATAGTTTATAGATAACTATTACTACAGAGATTCTTTTTCTTCCGTGTGCGACACAATTAATATAGAAACGTGATATAACACATCTATATTGAAGATATTTTTTAGAGGTTTCGATATCTTTATATTCTGTGACGTGGTGATATGGTAGGCAATAAGCAAAGAGTGATCAATAGTTCAAAAGATCAATTCAGTACAGAACTAATCTCTGGCTTCTTGAAGAAAGCCAGAGGTGACCCCTTAAAAGGTCCTGGGCGGCCCCTGAAAGGGTCCGACCACGTAACATCTATTAATAGTAACATGAATCCGAAGCCCCGGGCTCTTAACACGTGAGAGTCAGGTGTCACATATATTCCTACCTTATATATTCGAATAACTCTTCTTTTATATATTTTTATAACTTTGATAAAGAGGGGCTTGGGGGAGGTGACTTCTATATACTATCCTTATGATTTTCTAAGTTAGATCCTTCGAGTTTATTCTTTCGGTCAATAGAGCTTCCTGTACGTGTACGGGCCTCGGTATCGTGGTATGCTTGGCGCTTGTTAGTCACGTAATACTTCGCTCAGCCCCTTCTGGTAGGTGGGGTTAAGAATCTTTTAGAGAGTGTGGAAGGGAAGCCGATTTTGTAAGCGACTGTAACTTTAAATATAAAAACTTTTTGTTGTGGTTAGTTTAAAGAGGACGTTGTGGAGAAAAAATCCGCGATCCTTGCGATCTCATTGGTCGTTTTCGGCACACCCGGTTTTTCGCCACCTAGGGACAGACGTTCCAATCAAGGTTGGGTGGCCATGGGTTGAATAGTGTTCGGGTGGACGTCCATCTTACTAGATGTACCTCGCAACGACATGCAAGTACCTCGTCAGCCTGGCTATTACCCGGCCCCGAGCGCCATTGACCACGTGGACATATAAACAGAGCCGCAACTTTCTGCGACTTCGTTGGATTACGGAAGGTACCGGTGTTAGCGCTAAAAATGGACGATATGGTCTGTGCTCACAAAACCTTTTGAGCGAAAGATTGCGAAGCCGATTTTGCAAGCGACTATACAAATGGTTCAGGTCCCTTTTTAGCGGTCTAAGCCGATAAGAAATAATACTATATTATCGAGAATATAAAAACCCGCAAGGAGTTATTCCGAGAAGAGAGTTATTTAGACCGTTTAGCGAGATTCTTTTCCTCGTACTCGGATATTAACGTGATAAAAGACTAAATACTCTTATATTAAATAATTTAAAAAAAGAATACTTATAAATCATTATTTTAATAAAAAATTTTTTTTTAATAAAGTTCCGTTTTAGCGAGATTTTTTTTTTAATAAAGTTTTTTTTTTTTTTAGCGAAGTTTTTTTTTTTAAATAAGTTTTTTTTTAGCGAGTTTTTGTTTTTAGCGAGTTTTTGTTTTTGGCGAGCTTTTGTTTTTAGCGAGTTTTTTTTTTAGCGAGTTTTTTTTTAGCGAGTTTTTTTTTAGCGAGTTTTTTTTAGCGAGTTTTTTATTAATAAGCGTCGGAATTTTTTTTTAATTTAGTTTTATATATTTTTAAAGCTAGTTATAATTAAATATTATTTTTTTTATTTAATAATAATTTTTTTTAATCTTTAATTTATAATATATTTAATATATATATTTTTATACTTTAATAATAATTATTTTATAAATAATATTAATTAATATATATTTTATTTTTAAAATTTTTTAATTAATAATATAAATTTAATTTATATTTTTAAAATATTTTTATTTTTTTAATCTTTTAAAGTTTTATTATTTAAAATAATTTAATCTCGTTTTTTATTAATTTATAATTTATAATTATATTTATATTTTTTTAAAGTTTTATTATTTAAAATAACTTAATCTCGTTTTTTATTAATTTATAATTTATAATTATATTTATAATTTTTTAAAGTTTTATTATTTAAAATAACTCGATTATTAAATTTATTATATTTTAAATTTTAAATTTTTTTAATCTTTTATTTTTTATTAATTTTTTTAAATCTAAAATAATTTCTTTAATAATTATTTTAAGCTTGAATAATTTATTATAAATATTTATATTATTTATAATATTTAATATTAAATCTTTTATATTTAATTTTTATATTTAATTTTTATATTTTTAAAATTTATTAAAATTATAATTATTTTATATATTTTAATAAAATATATATATATAATTAAAATATTAATAATATATTAATTTATTTTTAAAATAATAATTATAAATATTTAATTAAATATAATAATAATATTAAATATAATATTAATAAAATATATATTATAAATATTTATTATAATTTTAATAAATATTATATATTATTAATAATTAAATATTTAATAAATTTAGTTTAAAGAAATTATTATTAAAATATATAAA
>Ga0302221_10002791_pt1 | contig 10752 bp, 2 predicted proteins | sample II_Palsa_E2_1_FD_193517 | JGI IMG/M metagenome (GOLD analysis project Ga0302221, IMG submission 193517) | Peat permafrost microbial communities from Stordalen Mire near Abisko, Sweden - II_Palsa_E2_1 | ecosystem: Environmental > Terrestrial > Soil > Palsa > Peat permafrost | place: Sweden...
TCTTTGCCACTTTTGCTATAAGCCTTGCACTAATGCTTTGTTAAGGTTAGTATTAATATTATTATATAACATTTATAAGTAAGAAATTAGTAGTAGTCGGCTATAGTAGTCGTAGTAATAAAGCAAGTGCAAGTGTCGAAGACGTAAGTAAAGGTTATACAAGTAATATAAGTAAAGGTTGTCGTAAGATAAGGGACTAAAGTATAGCAAGTATAGCACTTGCAAGCATAGCATTTGCAAGTTTTGGTGTACTTTGCGGGGAAGTATATATAATTATTTTAGCCCTTATATTAAGTCGAAGGTTGCGCTTAGCTATAATAAAGACTAAAGTAATTATATAGTTGCTAAGGTCCGAGTTAGCTTTGTCGATATCCTTTTAACTTTATTTATGCTATTCTTCTTTTTTAGGAACCTTTATAAATGTATTCTAAATCTTGAGGTTTTTGCTATAATTTAGCACTTATATATTATTATAGCGTAAATAGATACGCAATAATATTAAAGTAAGAGGATTAAGCATGCCGAACATCTTAGTTATAAAATCCTTAAATTCTATATAAAAGAGGTCTTATAAAGCGGTATCGCTAATAGCCTTTATCTTATATACTTATATCTTTGTTCGAGTATATTCCCTAAGTAAGTCTTTATCTTTAAGGTCCTTAATACTATATCGCTATTTCTTAACCAATTTAGGCTAGTCTTCTTTTATATTATATGTTAGCTATAATATTATGCTCTCCCGCCTCCGAAAAGAGGAGGTATTATCCTGTGCTATTGTGTTTACGCCGAGTAAATAAGCTTATAGTACTTTAAAGGGTTTAGAAGGATGTATAATAGGGATTAAGTATGCTTTAAAGAAATATTTAACCGCAATTAGTAGATTTTAGACGCTTTATAGTTTATTAGTAACTCTCTTAAGGATATTAGTATTCCCGAGTATTATAAGTTTACTTGGTATATATGTAAGGTTTATAAAATTCGATATAAAAGAGGTAAGAGGGATCGATTTAAGCGGTCGTTTAAATTGTAAGCTTGTAGTATAAGGATCGACTTGAGGGGTAGTTTAGGTTATAAGTTTTTGTAAAGGTAAAAATCGATACAAGTAACTTCTAAGACCGCAAACCGTCTAGTGTAAAAGAACCAAGTAAGAGGACAAGGCAACACGAGTAGTATTTTAGAATTGTAGACTATTTAATATAAAATATAATTAAGTGTTAGTATCTTTGTCGTTAAATTACGACGCAAGTACAAAACTTTGTACAAGACTGCAAGCCGTCTAGTGCGCACGTTATTAAGTCCTTCTAATCTGTACGTTTACTAATTAGTGTCGGTTTACCTGTAACGCGTAGCATCGTCACGTATTTGTGGAATGCTATTTGCGTTAGTAAGTAAATGATTTCTTAGGAAGGATATTAACACTATGGTGTCGATATACTTCCTCGGCTACCTAATCCGGACTAGTGACTAGTGCTGTCACATGACATAAGATCACGTGACCTAAAACTAGTAAATGCAAATGCACCAACACTAATTTAATAGTTGCAAATAATAAGGGCTATATTAATATTATAAAACTTTGCTAGCTTATCAGCCTTATTAATTAAAGTAGACTTTTCTTTATTTAACCTTTCGCTTCTTCTTTTAAGTAGTTTAATAGCTATAATAAGGGGGTTATTCTTTGAAGATTAAAAGTAAGGCAAATAATACTTTTACTAAATAAAATCTAAAGAGGAGAAAGACAAGAGTTAGTAGAGTTTAGTAAAGTTCGGATTTAATATTTGCAATTCGAAATATAAGATTCGCAATCTCAAGTTTTATATAAACTATTTTTCAAATTTTAATATTAGGATTTAGGAATTTTAAAGTTTGCTATCTTAAACTCGATTTTATTTAGTTGAATAGCTATTATAAGGACCCGAATTTATTATAGCACTATAGGTTAAGCACCTCGGAATATAATAAAACTAAAACCGGCTTCGCCTAAACACTTTTTTTACTAAAAAACTAGTTTTACTTTTATAAGTTAATCCTTATATAAAGCTTTACTGTTTTTAATAAAGTATAATAAGGGTATTTTTCTATACTCCGAGGTTTTGCTATCATTTTCTATTATTATTTGTCATTTCTAGTACTTCTTTTAATAGTATCATTTACTAATATTTAATATATATAACTATATAAAATAAAATAATATTTTAGACTTGTATAAATAAAAATATATTTTTATATTACACTTAAGCTCTAATAACCCCGAATATACTTTTGCAATATAAGTCGACATTAGCTTAAAAAGTTATTACTGCCTTCTTAAATAAAAAGACTTGCCAAATTAGCAATAAGATAATAAGTTTATTATATCTAATTACTATACTTTGTTTATATTATTAAAGAAGTATCTAAGGAGTTTAAAACACATATATAACAAGATAATAAATATCTATTTACACCTTTTAAGTGTTTTGCTTTTCTTAGGGCTTTTTATTAATATTTTATAAAGGATTAGTTATTATATTACTATTTAGGATATAAACTATATTATTTTTATAGTATTTTTTCTTAGTATAATTGCGTGCTTCTTTCTATTAGCGTTATTTTATATAATTGCTAATTATAATAAAGATGTTACTATATATAAAGTTTAATTAGATTATATAAAAATTGTCCTTTTTATATAAGAAGCTATAATGCCTTCTATTTATTATAGCTTTTACTATAAGCTAGATTTACAAAAAGTATACTAGATTGTAGTCTCTTTTATAGCCTTTACTTATATAGTTATAACATTAGTTTTAAGGTTTCGAAACTTATAATTATAGCTATACTAGGCTATAATATATACTTTCCTTGGCTTAATTGCTATTATATCTATTATTTATAGAGTTATTATATATAGCTAAGCAGTCTAAAACCGGCAAATAAGCTTAATATACGTTATAGGTATAGCTATATTAAATATTATAGCAGCTATTATTTATAGTATTAGATTTCCGGAAAGATAATAGCCTAAATAGTTTAATATTTATAGCTATAGCTACTAGCTCCTCTATATTATAGTAATTTTTGCCGGACTTGTATACTTAGTAAGGCTACTTAAAGCTATTGACTTTGCTTATTCCCGGCTAAGTTAATATATATAAGCAAATTTAAAGACAGGTAAAGAAATAAATCGAATTCACGTGAGCTATAAGAAGGTTATAAATAGTTTATTATATACTTTGCTATCTTTAAATATTAAAGTAGCTCTTAAAGGAGAAATAGTTAAAGAAAGTAATATTTTAATATTATAACAACTTTCTAGACTTGCTAAGAAAAAATTTATAATTGCTAAATTATAGATTTGTCTTGTGATAGGGTGCATCTCAAGACGCAAGGATAAATGTTAAATACTTTAATTGTATATATTAAAGGCACTAACTCCTAATAAGGAGTTTAAACGAGGTCCTTTTAGCGAGTTTGCTTGCTAGCAAGGACCTTATATTTACTTATAGCAAGCCGACTTCTTATACCCTTATACTTTTATGCCCTTACGCCCTTACGCCTTTACTACTACAAAAGCTTTACGCGTTTTATTAATAGGAGATAATGCTACAAGAAGAGATAAGCCTATTAAATCCTATGCAAAGTTATTTATTATAGCAGTAAAGGTGGAAATATTATATATAGCTATATCTAGTAAAAAGTAAAAATACAAGCTGCATTTAGTAAGTTAAATAAAATGCAAGCTATATCAAGTAAATAGCTATATTAAAAACTTTAAAAGCAAGTCTTGCAAAAAGTAATTAAAGCATCTATAAACAAGTGTAAAGTGTTTTTAGCTATTTATATTTTACCCTATTATAAGCGATGCTTAAAGGGCTTGTCTTTAACTAAGTTATATGCAATATTATTTAAGCATATAAGCAAAGGTGCAAGCGCTCCCTCTAAAAGTGTAAATCTATTACGCCTTAGCATAAGCTCTTTAAGTGTATAAATTAGATATTGCAAGGCATGTATAAACTTGCTTTTAGCTAGCAGAAATAACTTTAAATCTTTACTTTTATTACTTTAAAAATATCAAATCCGGCAGTCGAGTAAGCTTAAAGTTAAAGCTTAACCTTCCTTTAAGCATATAACTATATGCTTAAATATTTTGCAATATTTATGCATAATCTAAAGGCTTCTTGTTATAATATATTTCAAATTAAGAGGTATATAATCGAGATTATTATAAATGTCCAAGTTTAAGAAGTCGGGTTTAATAGTGCAATCTTTTATTCTTGTTCCTTTAAAGACATTAAGAGTCCTTAGTAGCACTTGCTCAAAAATCTTAGCGTAACCTTAAATCGGTATTAGTTAATATCGAAGGTTAGCTTACTAGAAACGTATATAAGAGAAGCTATTTTGTCCTTAGAGATATATAGCTAGCAATGCATACTTTGCATATATAATAGGGTATTTCTTGCTATTATACTTGCATTTAAAGCTGCTTATATTTAAAAATCTAAGCTTATATATTACTAACTTAACAAACATTTATAGTCTTATATTCGACTTTTCAAATATAAATACTTAGTTCCTAAAATTTGCTTTCTTATTTTAGGTATTATGGCGGGGCGCTAAGGAGACTACTAAATTTTGTCGATTTTAGAGGGTTTTAAAGGTTTTTAGCTAGTGCTACATGTGACTAGAATAGAGGTATAATTGCTAGGTTTTTGTAGCTAGACATGCATCACTCCTAATCATTTATATATATGTAGACATATCACTTAATAATCGTTTATTCGTTGCTTGTTTTTGCGTTTTGCTTTTGCTTCTTAATTATATACACATGCTTTTGTTCCTTGCTTTTTGTTATTGCTTTATATTTACATACGCGTTTACTTGTTGCTTTGCTTAATATCCGAGAGACGTTCTTGTAAGGCCTTTTCTTTTAGCTAAGGTTCGCCCCCTTATAGTATACATTTCCTAAAATTAGCTAATATATTAAAGCAAACTTTCTAGAGCTTAAGTTAATAATCTTGCAACTATAAAATACATTACCCTCCTAGAGGCCTTATTTAAAGTGTCTGCTAAATATTTATATAAAACAAATCACCTTTGCTTTAAACAAGGACTAAATATAGCGCTATATTAAGTGGTGGCGACAAATATCTAATATTTGCTATGCAATTAAGGGGCTAGATTATTTTAATGCGAAATAAATAAAATTGCTAGTAGTAGTTAAAGATAATTTGCCTAATAGTAAAAGGGATAAAGCGATAATGGCATTATTAACCTTTATTAACACTCCTTATATATATAATATTAGCAATCGCCGAGTGCAACTTCAAGTAACTCTAATTTAGACTTATGTAATATATCCAAAAAAAATACTCAACTGTCGCAAAATAAGCATAGCGAGGGGCGGTATATATTACACTATTAGCATTTGTGCAATAGTGGTTCCACTTTTGCGACATTAACTTAATTAATTAATTATAAATAATAAGTAGATTATAATAAAGTTAGCACTCCTTATTTAATCACTAATTAAAAATAAGAAATATACTCGATTATTTTAAATAATTGAATAAATTATCACGTGTTATATTCTTTCTTATAACTCTTTTATTTACTATTATATCTTCCTTTATTATATAATATTATCTCTTACTCGTGTGTATTTATACTTGTTATTTTATTAAAAACAAAGTCTTTAAAGACAAAGTATTCGGGGGAAAGACTTGAAATTTAATATAAATAATAGTTACGCAAATCCGCATTTTGTCTATTTGCAATGCGACGGATTTGCTTTTTAGTTTAGCCCTTTAAACGTAGCGCTCTTTTAACACTAGACGCCGTTATAAGGATATCGAACTCGTCTACTAGAAAAAGTATTATTTTAAACTAATATAGCTTAAGCTTTTTTAGCAAATGTTTATAAAGGTTATCTAATATAGCAAGTGTAATGCTTTGCTTTCGCCTTCCCCTATTTCGAGGAGCTTAAGGGGCGCTATAATATCGAATATTTAACCGTATCCTTCGCACGCCTCGAGTGCTATAGTTAGCTACTATTGTAATTTTAGAATTAGTAAACAATCCGTTTGAAAGTATACTAGTAATTAAAGCAATTTGCGACTTCGCAAGTTGTAGCGCCATTTTTGGGTGTTGCTTATTGTTAAGCAAGTCGAGTTGCCAAAGCATAAAGCTTAAATTAATTGCAATATAAGGCTTTATGCATATTAAAAAGTTCGGAGCAAGAAAAGATTTTTTTATCGGTAAAGCAATGTCCGATTATCGATTCTTAATTATAATATTAATAATAGATAATAAAATGCTATATCCCTTTTCTTGTAGCTTGTTTAATATTAGCTCTTTATTATAAGCGCACAAACGCTACAAGTCACGCCTCCCGAAAGCTTTACAAATTTACTACTTATGCCGAGGAGAATTGCGTATTATTTATCTCTTACATTTTTGTAGAAGTTAAACGGTATAAAGACGGGTATTGCTTAACTGCTAGCTAACACTAGCTTAGGTTTCTATTAGTTATAGTATTACCACTTTACCCCTAGCAAGTACTTGCTAAGAGGCTAAAAACTTACGCATGCTTAAGAAATATCGAGATTTTGCAAGAAAAGTGTCTTAAATACTTACAATTTACAGGCTATTTAAAATATTAAAATAAAAAGGCACTATTAAAGAGGTATAAAATTTAAGTTTAGAAATTCCGTCATCTTCTAATTAATAATAGTATATTTAAAGCTAGTAGCTCGAGCTTTGTCCGTTTTGTTAATAAGACTTAAGTAGTAAAGCGATTCAAATTTACCGATAACTTGCATAACAAGTAAATTATCTATAAAGTGCTTAAACTGTATTTACATTTATAGCTTGTAAAAATCTATAGCTTTAAAGCTAATTTTATACTTATAAATCGGATGCCGAACAGAGATCTTACTCGTTTTATCGAGACACACCTAGAAATCGCATAAGCTTATAAGCTTTAATAGGTTACCTAAATCGCTAAGCGTTTTAATTTACTTCACAAATACCAAATCTCTTATTATAATAGCAAGCTAGAGAATTTTCTAGTAAATAAAAACTATAACTTTAAAATCTATAACTTTGCAAGCTCTTACTATTATAAATCCCCATTATAGGGCGTAGTAGTCTAGCTATCGAGATATCGGCGTCCAATTGACAATTTTAATAAACTTGTCTTTAATCTTATAAACGATATATTTGCATTTGGTTCTATTTGCTACAAGATAATAGTAAAAGGACCTTTATACTTAGGGTTAAATAATAAGAGCATAAAACGTTAGTTTATTTTAGGTAACTTCCTTAAAATTAAAGGCTTATGCTTTAACCAAGTTATAAAAGGCTATTAAACCTTAGCGCTTAAGTTGTTTAAAGAAATCTTAATCGCGGTTAAAAGAAAAGCAAGTTAAGTCGAAGCTTTGTAATTTGTCCAAAAAGCATTTGTATTTATATATACAAGATTCTATTTATAAATAATAATAAATGTGATATCTATAAAAGACCCGGTCTTTAAATAACGCTTAAACCCATACTTATAAGACTGCAAGAGAAACTTGACCACAAGACTATAATAAACGAGTATAACTATAAAGAGATATTTGCTTTGTAAGATTATTAGATTCATTTGCTAAAGTTAGTCTTATATTGGCCTATTTTTAAGCCGACTTACTAGTAGTAACGTGGGCACTTCTCACGCTTTATAGTAAATCTAGCGTTTAAAGTCCTTGCACTAGTATATAGACCCCCGGCTTTTATAAAATTATAAGGCTTAATGCTTAAGTTATAGACCGTATAAGCATTAGTATACCCTTCCCTTTTATATTTCGTAGTAGTCGACCAAGTAAGACATATAGTCGTGTCTATTATCGTGATTAAGGGTTCAAGTTAATAAGTTGCGCATTAAGCAACAATCCTAGAGCCGAGGATACTCTCTTACGCCTTTAATAAAGTGTAATAAGTGAGTATAATAGATAGAAGAAGATGATATAAGGTACGTCGGAAATGTTTTAAGCTTTAGAGACTAGAATCAAATCGTATTTAGAACCGATAAGGACAAGAGTTGCGGTGCCGCTTGTAGGGCTATTAATAGTAGAGACAATTAATCGCTCTCGGAAGTGTAAGCTAATAAGTTGCATATATATCTTAGCGCGCGAGTTAAAGATAAGAATGTTATTAGAATAAATTTAAGTCGATTCTTCCTCTTAAGTTGTAGCTATTTAATTGAGATTCTCCCGCTTTCTTAGGTAATCTATAATCACGTGTCTATTGTCGCTAAACTAGAGCCTTAGTAGCCTTAAGCTATATATGATAATAGTAAGTTTACTAACCGTAATAGTTCTAGTGCTAACTGTAGCTTATATAGACTTATGAGATTAGACAAAGAGGACACTGCAATTGAATTTTACTATATCGCAAATAACTTATGTGTATTTGAGGCAAATATTTAAATAGAAAACTCAGTTAGCTAGAAGTAAAGAGAATGAATGACTTAGAATATTCTAGAAGTGTCGAATCTATCTTCTATCTTATATTGTAATATAGGCCGAAGATCTGCCGAAATGTACGGGTCAGCTGACTTGGAAGTGGCCTGTGCGGGAACTTTTCTTTTCTGCTTGCGCGGGCCTTGTAGGCACACCGCGCAAGTGGACCCATTTTATGCTATTTGTTTAAAATTATCTTCTTTACAAGGGACTTTAAGTATATATTATAAAAACTATTATATTATAAGTATAATACGCTTAACTAGCTCCTTTTATAAGGGAGGGGAGGGGCATTTAAGGCTAAGATTTGCTTAAGTAGCTAATTAAAGCTTAAAATATTGTCTTAAAAGCTAAAGAAGCTTATTATTACTCTAATTAAATAAGCTTTATTTAATAGCCTTTAAATGTATATTTATAAAGATAATAAGATAATTAATTTATAATAAATTTAATATAATTAATAATAAGTTTATTAAAGAAAAAAGCAAAGGCTATAATAGGCGGGCAAATGCATATAAGATATACTTTATAAGAGAAGAGGATTATACTTAGCACTTGAACAAATAGCTAGATTGCGAAGATTTGAAGCTAAAGAAAGAAGAAGAGGGTAAAGGAGAGAAGTAAGCTATATATATATATTATATAACCAAGTAATATAGTATAAGTTATATATAGCCTATAAAGTGGCTATATACTAGCGTGGTAGCTAAAGCTATTATAAGAGCTATAAGCTAAAATAATTATATTTTAGCTATTAAAGCCTTTATTACTTATATAAAATTACTTTATATAAATTTATATTAATAAACTTGCTAAATAATATATATAACATAAAGTAATAAAATAATTTAATAATTATAAACTAAACAAAAAAGGAGATGAGCTTTTATAATATAAAATATAAAATACTTTTAATTATATAAGCTTAAGCTTTAAACTATTATAAGCCCTTACAATTATAATATTAAATTAAGTAAATAAAAGAAGGGAAATAATAAAGGGTTAATATAAATTATAAATTATTTGCAAAGGATTAAAGTATTTATATAATATAATAGTAATAGCTAAGTAAATAAGGGAGCAATAATTAATAAGAGTAAAAGAAGGAGTAAAAGTAGCAATTAATAATAGCAAGGGTAAAAGCAAGAGTAAAAGTAAAAGTAAGATATTATTAAATTAAAGAAGAAGAAAGAGAAGAAGAATTTTCGTTAAAAATAAAACCTTTATATAAAAGTTAATATAATAATTATAAGCAAATTATATATATTAGCTATATTATATATATATATGTAATAGCATAAACTAATAAAGGCAATAAAGAATAGCGAAACTCGATTATTTATATAAATTAAACCCTTTATAAATAACTTCTTTTTCTTTAGCTTTAAATAGTCAAATAAAAGACCCTTTTACTTATATCTTCTAGACTTAGAAATTAGTGTTTATAACAATTAAGACTAATTAAAAGTTTGACCCTTTATATAAGAATAATATAGTTTATAAATTATAAGGATTAATTATAAGTTCTTTATTATTATAATAGTAATTAGCAAATAAGCTATTAAAAAGGCTAATTATTAAAATAATATTAATATTTTTTTAAAGAAAACAAAGGCTATTAAATAAACAAGTTTATATAAGAATATTAAATTATATTTATTTATAAGATTTTAAGTTTACTTTATAATAAATCCTTTTCTTTTAACTCGACCCGAATACTTTAAATATAAGTTGTTTTACTTAATTATAAGCTTCCTTTTTTATAATATCAAGTATTAATTTAATATTTATAAAACTAATTTTATACAAAAATACAATTATTACCTTAAAACTAAGGGCTATTATAAGGGGGCAAGCCTTAACTAGGGAAAAAGACTTTATATAAATACTATTTAATAAAACTACCAAGCAAGAATAAAACTATACAAATTAATAATAAATATATATAATAAATAAATGTTAATTAAAGATAAAAGATACAAATAAAGATTAATATTATATAAAATATATATCCCTTTTATAGTTATATATAATATTAGCTAAAACTCTTTAAAGTTTACTAAAATTTAGCAAAATATAATAGTTTCCTTAATGCTTTATTATACTATTTTATATAAGAAAGGTATAACTAATAAGTTTTGTAAGTAAAAAAATAAAGCTATAAGTACAAGTATATAAAATATAAGATTTTATAAACTTAAAAAGGTATAAGTAAAAGGATAAGTATAAAAATAAGCTTAAAATAAGTAAAAGGAGTTTTAAATTTAATTAT
>Ga0302221_10002794_pt1 | contig 10748 bp, 3 predicted proteins | sample II_Palsa_E2_1_FD_193517 | JGI IMG/M metagenome (GOLD analysis project Ga0302221, IMG submission 193517) | Peat permafrost microbial communities from Stordalen Mire near Abisko, Sweden - II_Palsa_E2_1 | ecosystem: Environmental > Terrestrial > Soil > Palsa > Peat permafrost | place: Sweden...
AAATAAATTATAATAATTATAAATATTTTAAATATCTTTATAATAAATATTATTATATATATATCTTAAAAATAATTTTATTAAAAGTTTTTATAAATTATAAATTTAATTTTATATTTTATAAAAAAAAAATTTTTATAAATAAAAACTTATATTAAAAAAAGTATAAATAAAATAATAATTATAATCAAAATTAATTTAAATATTTTTTTTATTTATAAAATATTATATTTAATTTTTTATTCTTTTTTAAATTAAGTTTTATATAAATAAATTTTTAATTTATAAAACTTTTTTAATAAAATAAATAAATTATAAATTTATAATAAAAACTTTTTATAAATTATTTTAATTAAAAATAATATATAAAACTTTAAAATTAATCTTATAATAAAATTTAAATATAAATATTATATTATAATTATATTTAAAATTATAATATTTTTATTAATTTTTTTATATATTTTTTATTTAAATAAAATAAATTTATAAAATAATAAAATAAATAATAAAATAAATAATAAAATAAATAATAAAATAAATAATAAAATAAATAATAAAATAAATAATAAAATAAAAATTATATAAATTTATTTAATTATATTATTTTATTAATTTTAAAGTTAATATTAAACTTAATTTAATATTTTTTAAAATTAATATTTAATATTATTTAATAAAAATTTATAATTATTAATTAATTAATAATTATATTATATAAAAAAAATTAAAAAAAATTTATATATTAAAAAAAGTTTTTAAGTTATTCTTTAATAATTATATAATAAATATAATCTTCGGAGTTTATTCGAATTTAAAAATATTTTTAAATTAAAAAAAAATAAAGAAAATATTATTAATAATAATAAAGTTTTTTAATTATTAATAATTTTTTTAAAATTTAATATAAAAACTTTAAAAACTTTAATAACTTTAATTAATATTTTTAATTAATTATTATTTAAATTATATTATTTTATAATATTAAAAATTATATTTTTTATCGAGATTATAATTTTTAATTTTAAAATTTAAATTTAATAAATATTATTATTTTTATATTTAATATAATATTTAATATAAATATAATAATTAAAATATTATTCGAGCTTTAATTAATTTTTAATAAAAAAATATATTCGATAATTATATAATATAAAATAATTTAAAATAAATTTAAAAATTAAAATTTTAAAATATTATTTTATATAATTAATTAATTAATATAAACTATTTTAAAGAATATATAAAAAATTTATTAAATAAATATATTATTATAAAATATATTTTAAGTTATAAAACTTTAAATAAATTAATTATAGTTTATATATTTTTATTATAATTTATAATTATTCTTTTAAATTTTTTAATGTTTTTATTTTAAGTTTATATATTTAAAATAAAATAAAATATTATTTTTTTTATTTTTTATTTTATTATTTATATTAATTAAATCTTAATATAATTTTTAAAATAATATAAAATAATTAAATATTTTTTATACTTTAGATTTAAAAATATCGAAATTATAATTAATATACTTTAATATAAATTTATTAAATATTTTAATAATTTATTATATTATATTATTAATTTAATATATTTTTATTAATTAATTTAAAAATATATAAAGAATAAACTTTAAAATTAATAAATATAATAAAAAAAATCTTTTATATTTAATTATTTTAAAATTAAATTTTTAATATATTTTAAAATTATTAATTATATTATATAAAAGTATTAATTTAATAATAATAATTTTTATTTAAATTTTTTATTTAAAAATATTTAATTAATTATTTTAAAAAAATTTATATTAATTTAAAAATTTAAAAAAATATTATAAATATATAAAATAATAAAATATAAAAAAAAATTTATATTATAATAATTTAATTATTTAAAAAAAATTTAATTTAAATAATAAACTTTATAGTTTTATATATAAGAATAAAAATTATAATATTATTAATAAAATAATTTTTTTTAATTTTTTTTTAAATAAATTAAAATAAATTAAAATTAAAATATAATTTAATATTTTTTATATTATAAATAAAACTTAAATTAAAATTTTTTTTTTTTAAAATAATAATTAAATTTTATTATAATTTTAAAGTTATAAAAAATATAAAAAATATTTATTATAATTAATTTAATTAAAATAATATAAATTATAAAAATTAATTTTAAATCTTTAATTAATTTTAATATTTTTAAAGACTTTATTATATTTAAAAAAAATTAAATATTTTAATGTTTTTAATATTATTTTAATTATATCGAATATAATAAAATTATTTATTAACTAAAATTATAATAATTAAAATATTATTAATTTTTTTTAAAAAAAATATTATTTAAAAATTAAATAATAATATTATAAAAAAAAATTTATTTAAATCTTTATTTTTTTTAAAAAAAAAACTATAAATATTTTATAATATATTAAAATTAATTTTTAAAATTTTTAAAAATATTTTAATTCTTTAAGCTTTTAAATTATATCTTTAAACTCGGGTTTTTATAAATTAAAATAATTAATAATTTTAATTATATAAAAACTTAAAATCGATTTTAATTATAATTAAAATAAAAGTATAATAAATATAAAACTTTTAAACTTTAAATAATTTAAATTCCGATAATTTTATTATTATAATTATTTTTTATTTTAATTATTATATTATATATAATTAAACTTAATTAATTTTATTTTAATATATTTTATTAAAAAAAAAATTTATATTTTTTAAATATTTTTTAAATTATATTATATTTATAAATATATTAAAGATTTTTATAATTAATTATTTATTAAACTTTAACTTAAAGTTTATTTTTAAATTTAATTTTTAAATTATAAGTTTTAAATTTATATAAATAAAGACTTTAAAGTATTTAAAAGTAATTTTATTTAAATATAATAAAAAAAACTAAAAATAATAAACTTTTTAATTAAAATATTATTTAAATATTAAATAAAAGTATAAAATTATTAATAAATATATTAATTAATTTAATTATTATAAATATAAATTTTATAAATTTTTTTTAATTAAATTAATTAAATTAAAAGAATAAAAAAATTAATATAATTTTAAAGGTCTTTTATTATTATTTTAATTATTTTAATTTATAAAATTTAGTTTTTTTTAATATAATTAAAATAATTATAATTATTTTTAAAAATATAATTATAATAATATATATAAAGTTATTTTAATATTTAAAATTTAAATAAAGTTTAAAGTTATTTAAAAATATTATTTCGAATAAAAATAAAGTATAAAAACTATAATCGATTTAAATAAATTATTTTAAAGTCGAGTAATAATTAATAGTCGTGTTTTCGATTTAAAAAAATTAATTTAATTCCGAATAATATTAATAAATTACTTTAGTTATAAACTCGTTATAATAAAAACTTATAAATATATAATTAGAGTAAAGCCGGGCTTATAACTAATAGTTATAGTTAAAGTAGTTTAACAAGTATATAATGAAGCTTAAAATATAAAGATTTTAATATTCTTGATAAAGTTGTTTAAAGAGCAAAGTGGGTGGCCGTTCCGGGACCTTAAATACAGCTAAACCAACCTAATCCCCATTCAGAACAGCTAATACTAATGGAGAAGGGGACACGTGATATCCAACTGACACAAGTTACTCAAGTGAGCTGGGTGATGACGGTGATTAGCCCTGAGTAGAAGCGGCGAGCTTACTAACCGACCTTGGGACGAAGAAAATAAAAGGTGTGTTCAACTACTACAGGAGTTCTTGGAAGACGCGGCTTGATAGATAAATATTATGAGTATTGAATTCCAAAGAAGAGCTATATTTCGCTTCTCGGGTCCCTGGAATCCTTTCATATGCAGCTTACTCCTTACTACATACATCTCCCACATCGACTCATAGAGCATTTGACGTTCTTCCTCGTACATACCCATAGCAGTCCCAGCATTAAACCCAAAAGGCGGTGGAAAGTCCTTCGACTCTTCGGCGTCGTACATGTCATTCTTTTGAGCTTTGGTGCAAAATTAAACATCGATAAAGCTGAATCTTTAACCTTTTCAACTGAAGGACATGACGTTTCAAATTGTAGAGCTGTCGGATTTCGGCTCAGTGAAGCACTTCCGAAGGTGAATGAGGGCAGTTTATCACTTTTTTGGGATGCATGTTGGCTCTGCTCTTCCTTCAAAGCCGTCAACTCATGAAGAATATTCGACGAATCGTATCCTCCATGGTTTCGAGTTGTAGGTCCCTTAAAAAATTTGACCCGTGTCAGAGAGCACAAAATCCTCTGAAGGCAGCGAGGACATCGCCGTACCCGGTGTCGACAACCCCCCGCTTTTAACTTATAATTAAATAAAAGAGAAGATAAGAAGGAGATATTATAGCTACCGTGATATAGTCACGTGGTGTGACGGCGGCATACGCCACACGTCGCATAACTGCCGCACCACTAGTTTGAAGCTAAGAAGACGTCGGGTTATAACTCACTTCTCTTTCCTCGACTTCTCTTTCCTCCTTAGCTTTAAGTTTTAGTTAGACTATGGAATCGAGATCTCTGTTCCTGACACCTGCTCAGTTCCCGCCGTTACTGTGACGGCGGGATCACCGCAACGGTCGAAGAGCACGTAGTTCAGTAGAATCCAGTTATATTGAGAATACTAAGCTGGAGAGAAAGAAGAGAAGAAGCTAAAAGAGAGGAATTTAAGAAGAAGACGACGAAACAGCCACTGCGCCAGCGCCAGCGTCAGGTCAGCTGGTGAAACCAGACCCAAAATTGGTCATGTGACCGGCATACCAGCCAGCGCCGTCACAGTTACAAGGTTCGGGAAATCGATATTATAAAGATTAAAAATCGTTTATTTACAGGATGCGCGCAAGAACACCAAAATTACTTTATACGGAAAGTCGCACTAATCCTTAACGCAATATCCAAAACTTTTTATAAGAGTTTTCTATAATAGAAAAATAGTATATTAATCTTTTCTAAGATTTTTATAACGATTAAATTTAAGGACAAATTACGAGACATTTATAACCGCACAGCTCTAGACTTCCTATATCCTCGCTTAGCGAGTTGAACGGATTTTAATGCCCGCCGCTTTTATAGTATCGATACTATCGATACCTTACGATTCTGGCATCGATATATATCGATACCTGAAATTTAGGTATTTTTGCCGAGCCTGGTCCCTACCCGCATTAAGTGGGTATACTACGGAGGGATTTAAAATGAGCTCTGGTAGAAACCTTACAAGAGAGTAGAAACGGATTCCCAGGCAAATTTCTGTAAGGAAACTGTTAAAGGGGTGTGGAAGCTTAGAGGCTATGTGGAATGAGTCATATGCCTTGTACATAACTAGGAATAGACTGTATTTATATAGAGATCTGTCCATACAACGCTCATTAGTTCAGTCAATGCATTCATTCCTCGAACCTGTCAAAAGAAACTGTAGCCGGGGCATATAGGAGGCCAAAATGGGTTCTATATTATAGTGCGCAGGCTGACTCAGAGCCTGCTCAGGCTCTGATTAGGTACGCTCACCTCGGCTCAGGTTAAAGCAGCAGCTGCTTACGCCCAGAGACTAAAACGGACCCAGCGAATATGAGATTAGAGTCTGACTTTCGTGGTAGTTGATCTCTAATCTCATCATCTTTGTTCCAAGGTCGACTACTTCGCCAAAGAGCGTGTGCGCCTGATGAGCTTGTGCGCTTTTAATTTACAGCGCCAGCTCGGTCCTCACCCACTTTCTCAGCTCCTACTCCTTCCCCCTTTCAATCTCTCTTGAATCTGCTTTGCCGTCACCGCTAGTCCCCGTTCTCGGGGTCAAGCTTTGCGTCTGAACTTCTCAAATGCCCCTCAACTTAAAAGAAGTTCTATGTCTTCTTCTAATTACCTTCCTCTAGAATATGGGGGTTGATGAGTAGTTAATTCGGTAGGATGTAAGTCCTGATGACCAGCCATAAGCAGAGCCTCTGTGAAGACTGTACGCTGAAGCTGAAGCTGGTTGATAGGGAGGTAGAAGTATCGGCTTCCGGTTTATATACTGCTCTTGCAGATCAGATGGCAATCGATTCCAATCGTCTACGGAAATAGTTGCGCCAGCTTCAAGAAGTAGCTTAACGTTTGCTTCCTTTACCTTTCCGCGATGGCCAAAGGCTGTTCCGACAGCGTAAGATAATGGGGTGAGCCCATCCGCATTCCCCGCCTTGACATCTGCGCCGGATTGAATCAGAAGGGTGATCACCGTCTCATTCTTGGTTGTACCCGCTGCAGCGTGCAAAGCTGTCTTTCCCCAGATGCTCGACTTTTTATTAACGTCCGTCCCTCCCTCAAGCAACAACCTCACAGTGCTTTCTCGTCCCATTGATGCGGCTTGCTGCAAGGCCGTTCCCCCGTATTTGGTTTCACCATCAACTAATGCGCCATTTTGAAGCAGAAACTTCACGACGGAGTCAGATTTGGCCCAAATTGCCATTGACAGTGCTGTTTCGTCGTTGTTCGACCTTGTGTGAATATTGGCACCATTCTCGAGCAACAGCTTCAAAATGGACTCATTTCCGGCTCTAACGGCAATGGTAAAAGGAGCGTCAAGGGTATCTGATCGTAAACGAACATCTGCGTCATTCTCGAGCAGTAACTTGACAATGCCCTCATGCCCGGCTTTGATTCCTAGGCACATCGCTGTTTGCCCGTCGCCGGATAGTCCATCAACTTCGGCACCACCTCCAAGTAGTTTTCTTGCAGTTGCTTCTTGTCCTCCTTCGGCAGCCGTATGTAATGCTGTCCTCATGATTAAAGTTCCACGTACGTCAACTGGAGATAATGCACTGGGCTGCGCGCCAGTCTCGAGCAATCTTGTCACCACCTCCTCCTTTCCACTTCCGGTTGCTTCGTGCAACAGCGATTGTATTAATTCCTTTGCCCTTGCCCTTGCATCTTCACCATATCCCGGTTCCTGGATCAACTTCAAGAGATTCCAGTGGCCTCTTTCTATCGCAAGATGCCCTGCATTCCGGCCTAACGAATCTGTTGCAAGTACATTCGCGTTTTCGAAGATCAGCTCTCTGACTTTCTGCTCATTCCCCTGGCTTGTAGCTTCCAGAAGCTGCAAGTCTAGCTCCTCTGTCCGCGATGACAGATTCAACTCTGTCTTGGCATCCTCGAAATAGGCTCGCAGAGTTTTCTTAGCAAGTACTTCGGTGGTGCCGTGATGAGCCTTCTGCATGTGCTTCCAAAGATAATCCTTACGAGAAGTCCCACCAAATTTGCACTCAGGAAATTTGCATTTGAACTTGAAGGTAGACTGGAAGTGGATTACCCGATGACGCTCAAGACCTGTTTTAAATCCAAAAGATTTGTTGCAGAGGGAGCAAGGATGCGGTCGATCGTGGTACTTTCGATGTCGACTACAAAAGAGTTGATTAGTCCATGATTTATCACTAAGAGGTGCTATCTCACTTGTATTCCATGCGTTTGATGAACGTTTTGGGACAATCAGCACACATAAAGAAACTGCTGGACTCGGCTTCCATCATCACCGTCTATATTGCAAATGTTGCCGCGGAAAGAGCGCACGTTTCTCGAAGGATCTCCTCTACCCCGAGCCCTGTCGAAGATACCAATCGCCCGACAGACAGCGGACGGAACCTCGGAATTTCGCACATGCGCAGGGCTCAAAGGGCAGATAGTCAGTTAGTGAAGGGCGGAGCAACGTACTGCTTCGTTGGGATGTATGGTGCCCTGTGACGCTGACTAACGAGCCTACTGACTAAAGTCCGTGTTTTTAGCGAGGTTTTCAGGCGTCGCAAAACAGAAGTCTCCTACTTTACTTCACAATTTCTTAACAACTACTAACGAAGTCTTTATATAATTCAAGCGCAAACGATAAAGGAAGCTAGATTGAGTTTAGAAGGCATTTAAACCACTTTCTGGATAATGAATAAGTGGGTTCAAAAAGGTTATGGGGTTCATTTCCTAGCGAGATGCGCTAAAAACACGGACTTTTGTCGGTAGGCTCGTAAGTAGGGCGGCGGTCAGGTGGTGCGTAACGGGGCGGCGCCCCGCGAGACACACGTTCCTCTGCGTTGCGAGGCAGAACCCTCCTTCTCTTTCAAACTTTTTCATCAGAATATCTTTCATCGAGATACGACAATTACCTCCTTTCACGACGGTGCCGGTGCCGTGGGTCATTATCACTACCCCAATTTCAACGTCTCGCGTCGGACAACACGAATAGGCCTCCAAGGACGGCACTGGGCTTAAACAACGCAACAGCGTACGGTTTTTTTGATTCATCGGGACGCGCGTCTGGCATTTCCACCAAATTTGAATCGCTTTAAAGGCAAGATGATGCGACACGAGAAGGTGCCTGGGCTGGCTATTGAACTGCTGTCCGACCTTCAGCCAGGCTCTTCAAGGGTTAATCATGGAGAGCAACGACGACACGACCATTGTCACTCTCAGCCCTTTGTCAGCGCTGACAGCGCCAACATCACCATCGATCAGGCTGCGCACGGGTAATAATTTTTTTTTTTTTAGTCAGCTGACGGTGTGCCTACACAGATCCCATTTTGGACGTGAGGTCGCCAGCTCATCCTTATCTGTCGACTGCTCTTCCGCTTTTGGACACTTTCCAGGGTTCTCGGTCTCGGCACAGCCAATCGAAGCTCAAGCGAGACAGATCGGTATCCTATTCGCCGAAGTGAACGCCATCCAAGCCCGGTTGGCTGCCCTCGAGGAGTCTCCACCACACACCCACTTACCTTGCCGGCCTTCCCATCAAGGCTCTTCTCGACACTGCTGCCTTCAAAGTGTAGGTTGTGCCAACGAGTATTTGACATCGTCCGCCACCCCAGACGCCGATGCTGTGGTTGCCGACATCACCAAGGGTAGCTGGACCGGTGGCGCTCTCGATAACCTCGTTTTCAACTGGGATACCAAGGCGTCGAATAGCTCTGGTAGTTCAAGCCTACAAGCAGTGGATAAGGCTGCATTAGACAAGTCTGATGCCAACACTGCTGGCTCCCTTCTGGATGGCTATTTCGGCCATGGACTTGGGAATTCCGTCTTTGGGCAAGCACATATCGATGAGTCTCTTCAAGATTTGTTCGACTTTGACTCTGCCTCCTCGCAAAAAAGTGTCGTTGGCAACTCCACAACGAGTCCTACCGTTGTAGAGCGACCAACATCTCGGTACAATGACCATAACACGCCACTCCTTCACCCTGTGACCACCATAAGTCACCCAACTAATGCTACTACCGTTAGTGGTCCTGCCCAACCCAACTACCGGTGTTCTCACTGCAACAAATCATATGCGCGCCCAAGCGATCGTGACCGCCATGCCCGCAGGCACAATCCAAATGCACGTCGATACCCCTGCCAATTTCCTGGCTGCAACCGTGTTGGATTCAATGCGTTCTTGAGAAAGGATAAGTTGAAGGATCATCGCGCTCGCATGGGGCATTAGAATTTCGCATCTGCATCGATACCTGACCTCCGAAGCTGCCAAGGCCAACCGCAAACATTCATAGCCCAAAGAATCCTGGCGCTTGCACTTGCTCTACCTGGCGGTGGACGTGGTGAAAGGGTATCATAATAGGAAGGGATGAAAGTCCTGGCGTGGGTTACGATCTGTTGATTTACTGCTTTTCTTTGTTGCCACTTTCTACTGATACTTATCGGTCTTGGAGAGTCCCATTGTCTCATAAATCTCTTCTTCAGCGTCCAATGGGTAACCATCTATTGCTTAGTATTGTCTTATGCGTGATATATATTAGGTATCCTGCTTCAGCAGATTGATTTGGCTTGTCACCGCTGGCAAAAATCATGTCTTGCATTGGGTACGAATAGAATTGATGATTTCACACATGCCTCTCAACGTACTACCTCGTGCTGAGACATTGCTAAAGACGAAGATGATGACGAACACAATTGCAAAGGATGGGTATTGAAGTTGACAGTGTTTATGAATCTTGATATGTTCTATTGAGGTCGTCTGGCACCAGATTGTAATTGATCTCAGAAGAGGTAGCTTGGATCGCCGCTGGGCCAAGGACAACACAACGTTGAGGATTGGAGGACATTTTGTCAAACTTATTCAGCAAGGGAGTTGCATAGCAACGAGGTCCAGCGCCTGTGAAACGTAAAACGATGGCGATTACACCGTAGAGTCATCGTCGTGGGGTGTGTGCGAGGGACCCGACTAGCACTACGAGCTACGTAATTTACCCTGACTCGAGCCTGCCAGGACTATACTATTAAACAGTTTATATATAAAAAAAAATGGTTTTTTCTTTATTATAAAATATAAAAAATATATATTATTAAAATCTTTAAAAAAAAATTAATTTAGTTTTTTATAATAAATTTTTTTATATTTTTATAAATTTTAATTATAAAGTCTTTTTAATATTTTAATAATTTATTATAAATTAAATATAATAATTATTAAAATAATTATTAAAATAATTATTAAAAATATATTATATAAATTTTATTTATTTAATAATAAAAATAATTTTTTAATATATATATTATATAAAATAAAATAATTTAAAAAATCTAGTTTATTTATAATATAAAGATTAAAAAAATTATAAAGAAATTTTAATTAATTAATAATAAATATTTAAATATTTTATTTTTAATATTTAAACTTAAAAAAAAAATTAATTTAATTTTATATATTATAATTATAATTAAAATAAATATTATATATATATATATT
>Ga0302221_10002795_pt1 | contig 10745 bp, 18 predicted proteins | sample II_Palsa_E2_1_FD_193517 | JGI IMG/M metagenome (GOLD analysis project Ga0302221, IMG submission 193517) | Peat permafrost microbial communities from Stordalen Mire near Abisko, Sweden - II_Palsa_E2_1 | ecosystem: Environmental > Terrestrial > Soil > Palsa > Peat permafrost | place: Sweden...
TGCGCTGTTTGCACGGTAGCCCGATGTTGCGCTGTTTGCACCGTAGCCCGATGTTGCGCTGTTTGCACTGTAGCCCGATGTTGCGCTGTTTGCATATCTGCCCGATGTTGCGCTGTTTGCACCGTAGCCTGATGTTGCGCTGTTTGCACGGTCGCCCGATGTTGCGCTGTTTGCACCGTAGCCCGATGTTGCGCTGGAATTTTCTGTTACTTCTTTAGCTTTAGAAAAAATGAACTTAACAGCACCATTAATTAATGATGACATACTAACTTCTAATCCTATTTCTATTTTAGAGGTGGCAACCTTACTATCATCTGTATGATAGGAGAATTTATCTTTACCAATTACTTCGGTAAACCTGTTACCATTAGTTGGCGCATAATAATTAAACACATCTAACGGATTTTCACAATAATGAAACCCATTATTACAAGTCGATGGCTCACCTTGTTCCTCGAATTCTTTGCCTATTTCATATTGAAAATTACGGCACTTTAAATCTTTGTCAAAGCCTTTATACCCTTTGACTGTTTTTTCTTCTTTTGCTTGATCTGCAACTTCTTTTTCTTTTTTCATTTTGTTTGACTACTTTTTAATTTGTTAAAAATAAGCAGGTATTTGAACTCGCTTCGCATACCTGCTTTAACCTAAACCTTATCACAATGTAGCGGTTGCTACGTACCACCTAATCCCCGCTATGTTGTAGCGGGGTAGCAGACCCTGAAACGTTTATCAAGGCAAATCAGAGTGTTTTTTAAATAGGCTTAAACCTATGATTATTTTGTATAATAGCAATTGGTTTGTTACCCCTGTAACAGGTAATATAGTCTATACGCCAAGATGAACCAGTGCTTACAACCTCAACAACTTTTCCTACGTAGTCAAAAAGAATATTTGATTGAAATTTAATGTGTTCAAATTTAACAATGCCGCCTTTTCTTACAAGGCGTTCACCACTAAACAAAGACCCCTCGCTACCTCTTTTATCTGCCATGCTTATTGCCTATATAAATTAATAATAAACCAATTGGTAAACATAGTATCATAAACCATATAAATATAGATTGAAGCATGTTTAACGTTTTAATATTTCTTTAATTCTACTAACAAATATTTCTTTAGTATAGCTATCCGATGTGCTATTAATTTCTTCAAAAGTATTTCTATTAACCCGTTTAGCTAAAACAAATGGATTATAGCGTTCATCAGACGGGTGATAATGCTTTATACCAACCTTATGCACCTTATATGTAAATTCAGTTCCCATAGTAAAAATAGTACCAACGCTTATTTTATTATCTACTAAATACATAAAACAATGCTCCATCTTAGAGACAAGCAGTCTTTTATTCGCTATAATATCATCTTCTAATTTATCTTCAATTGATAGATATTTTTCGTAATCATCAAAGACTGCCTGTTTGATTAAATCACTAACTTTTTTGCTCATTTGGATTTATATAATATTTATCAGGCTGTATGTAGTGACCCTGATTGTTATACCCGCTACTTGTTGAAAGCCTAACTTCGTTGTCTTGTTGTTTTGCTATTTTTACAGCATCAGACCAAGATATTACACCTAAATAGGTTTGCGGTGTTTCACTCCATGGTTGATATGGAACTTTAACCGTCATGTAAGTTGCTTCTTTTTTCATAATAACGTTTTTTTAATTTGCCTTGATTGACAATACAAATATAGGGAGTATTTTTGATATTAAGAAATTTATTTGTAATTTTTATTATTTTTATTTTAAATATAAAAATAGTATATTTGCACGTAACAAAATAAAAAATATAATTATGACTGTAATTTATGAAATAAAATGTCCAAAAACTGGATTCCTGTTATATGTAGGAAGATCTATTAGTTTTGAGGGAAGAAAAAAAGAGCACATGCAGGGGTGCTTTGGATATATTGGTAAGTATATAAAAGCCCTTACATCTATTGGTGAAGATCCTATTTTTGGGCAACTTGAAACATGTGAAGATGAAGATGCCAACGAGAGGGAAGGGTTATGGATAGAAAAACTTTCTCCGTTGCTAAATATAGCTACATCTGGCAATGTAAGCGTAAAAAGACGACACAATAAGATAAGAAAAACAAAATATCCATTCAATAGCATAAAAGTTGGTGATACGTTTGAAATAAATTCAGAAGATTTTAATTCGATGTCTACATCGTTGCGTGGGTTCAACTCGAGACATTCTACAAAAATTCAACTTTCAGCAAGTGATAGTTTTACAGATGGTAATTTAATAATACAAAGAATAAAATAATTTTTTAAAATAAATTTGCACATCTCATTCCAACCCCTTACCTTTACAAAACTTTAAACGAAAGAAAAATATGACACACGAGCAACGTAAGCAGAAAATAGAGCAAGGTATCTTAACTGCTTTTAAAGAAAAGTTCCCGCACTTAGAGCCGCAGGAAGATTTTGAAACCATTTGGCCAATAAGCGCATGGGATATGATACATACCGAAACACGTAGCTTTGATATTAATTTGAAATTGGCTACTGGTAAGGTTTTAAGTATTGAGGAGTGCATCTAATGTGGTGCTACATTTTGTTACAAACGAGTGGAGAATACGATACGTATTGCGAAGTGCCTGTATTAGCAAGTTTGTCTAAGTTGGTTATAGAAAAGTTTATAATTGATAACAGGCTTAATAAAAGACGAAAGTTTGGATATTTAATAACAAAAGTCAAAATCATATAATTTATTTAACCACCCTCATTTCGCAGGGAAAAGAAAAAAGAGAGATGAAAAAGATACTTGTAGACACGATTACTCAAACAGTAATAATTGAATATTACATGAGATTAGAATTTGATAATAAGTCGGAACCTGTTTGGGCTTCTATTGAAGATAAAGAAAAAGGCAATTTCAATGGACTTGCACTTCATAAGCCTGATATTAAAAACGTAACTATACTTTCACCTAAAGACCCATCTGATATAAGCTGTACTGAATTTATATCTGTCAAATTATCTCCTTTTTCTATAACTGAAATTGCTAAGAAAATAAGCGATTTGTTAAAAACAGAAGAAAATTTAGTTTGTGAAATAGATTAACTAACCCCCGCCAATTAATTGTATTGGCGTTAAGAAGAAAAAATTAAAACTATGGAAAATATAGAAGATAAAAAATATAAACTAATTATGGCTCTTCAAAAAGAGCGTGATTGGTTTGCTGAAAAAGGTAAAAGTACATGGGATCACGATTATTCGATACATTATTTAAGGACAGGTGAAATACATGGGGACTTAGAAAAATGCGAAATATTAGATGCTGCAATTAATGATTTTGATTGCCTTTACCACGACTATTGTAATTAACCTAAAAAATCAGAGCGCAAAAATGAAAAAGACAGGGAGTGACACATATACAGCATTACGGGTTGATAATGGATTTAGAGTAGCCGGATATTACGTATTCAGCCGAGGGAAACACTACATTCTTGAATCATATAACGATAATGGTTATGATGAACGTTGGGAAACCTCTGAATGGATAGAGGTTAAAGAAGAAAGCGTAATTAACTTCAGGGCTAAAGAACTCGAAACCGTATTAACCACCATTAAAGATAACGTATTGGTTAATTATAAAAAGGACAATACCATGTATAACTTGGCTTATAACACCCTTAAAAACTAACCCCCGCCATTACTTTTGTTGTATTGGCACTAATTGAAAAGAAAGATATGAAAACTTACAAAGTATCACCAATAGCATATCACAAATTACGTGTAATGCTTTCAGGTTTGGTTTTTCACAGAGTTGATGAACTGAACAATCATTTTATAAAACCGTTCAAATCGGTAGAAAAATATGTAAAACTTGCAGGAGGGGTTGAGGTATGTTAAATGCTACGTACGACCTAACAGAAAAAGATTTGGCGGTTTTAAGGTATCGTCAACTCCAAAGCGAACAAGCCGCCTGGAACATCCAAAGGCAACAACGCAACCCGAATTATAAGCCGCTCTTTAGTTGGCGGAGGGTGAATATAGCGAGGAGGGTTGTATAATGGGAGAAATAGCAGACATGATGCTTGACGGCATATTAGATGCCAATGGCGAATATACAGGGCGTAATTATGGGCATCCTGTTTACCCTAAAGGGTGGTTTGGGAAAAAGAAGTTTGTAAATTCTGCACCGGCTGTTTTTAAGGTACAAAACTTTATGTCACAGCGTGGCATCCCTAAAGGCGAACAACAAAAGCAAGCACTTGAAGATTACAAGTCACATGTAGGTTGTGAAAGACCTACTAACCACACTTATAGTAATTGGCCTATATTCAAAGCATTTATAGATGGCAGGATTGGATATATTAAACCTTCGAAACTTTAAAACAATGGAAAATAAAACAGAAAAACCGATAGCGGTAAAACTAATTAACGAAAGTGAATTTGATGTATTTAAGGCTTATTATGGTAAAAAATCGTATTATGTAGGCGATATTGAATCGTATAATCCTTTATACCCTTTGTTTTATTTTAGCGGGAAAACAATACAATGCGCTTCAATCGATAGTGGGATTGGTAAAAGTTCAGTAATACTAAGTTTAGAAAACATTTCATCTTTAACAGGCATTCAATTACCTAAAAATGGGATAGAGTTAGATTTGTCTGGCATGAAAGCCATAGTCAAAAAAAATGAAGTTACATTTGAACTTCACGGTCATAAACAATTATTGTTTAAAAGCGAAATTAGTAAGGTTATGGCTGCCTTTGCATCATTTGGCTAACTCCCTTTAACCCTTTTCAGGGGTTGAAAGGTGTGGGAAAGAAAAAAAGAAAGGAGGTTAAGGCAAAAAAATACTTTAAAGTGCTATTGATTAAAGTCGCTATTTTAAGACAAAAAATATCAATGCACTCATTAATGATTAATTAACTAATATTTCAAATAATAAAAAAACATTAAAATGAGTAATTTAGAAAAAATCACAAGTAACGCTACAATAATAAAATTACAAGATAGCGTTTCATCCGTAGTATTAGCGGAACAATTGCAGGGCTTTGAAAAAGCATACCTTGTTGCAAGCGCAGCAGGGGAACTTAAAAAACTTCTTAATGATGAATACATGAAGCCTATAATGGCTTTACAAGGGAATCGTTTAGGCTTTAAGACAGACAAAGATAAGACCGGCGGATACTCTTTAGAGATAGTTAAAAATTGCTTGATAGAAGCCGTTTTAATGGGTGTTCAGCCTTGCGGAAACCAATTCAACATTATACAAGACAATTGCTATCTAACAAAAGAGGGGTTAGGTTATTTGCTTAAAAAAATTCAAGGTTTATCTTATGATATTACGTTTGAACTACCACGGGTAAACTCTCAAAAAGATGGAGCTGCTATTAGTGCTAATATAGAATGGACTCTTAACGGAATTAAAAAAACAAAAACATTTGAGATACCGGTTAAGATGAATTCTTTTATGGGCACAGATGCTGTAATTGGTAAGGCTACACGCAAGGCTCGCAAGTGGTTATATGATACAATCACAGGGTCTGAAATTCCTGAAGGGGATGCTTTTGACCCGGAAACCCCAAAAGGGTTTAATACTTCAAGAGAGCAAGCCCCGGAAACAGTTGCAAAGGAAAACGAACGTTTTGCCTTAATGGTTGATGACTGTAAAACGTTAGCCGAATTGGAAACTTTGCGGGATAGTATCAGCAATGATATTCAGAACGATTTGTTTAACCAACAACTTAACGCTTTATCCTAATGAATTTCGATAAATATTTATTCAGATGCTCCGCTTTGGGGCATCTGATGAGTGATCCTATGGGGGATAGCAATTTTGTAAAATGGCAAAAAGCGGCTCAAAAGCATTCGGATATGATTGCAAACGCACCCACACGTTATAATAAAGATGGAGTTACACAGTCTAAACTTTATGACAAGTGGCTTGAAAAATGTATTGAGCAAACTAAAATAGTTGAAGCGCTACATGCTATTAAAGACGAAATTCAACTTTCCGACGGCGCAAAAATACACTTAATGGATATTTACATATCAGAAAAATACGGCAGGCGCAGGGAGATTGACAATAAGTATATTCGTAAAGGATTGCAAGTTGAGGAAGATGGAATAACCATTTACAGCCGGATTAAAAAAACGTTTTTTAAGAAGAACGAAACGCATTTATTTAATGCCTTTATCAAAGGTACGCCCGATAGTTTTGTCGGTGCATCGATTGGTTCAGCAAAACGCATACCTGATATTAAATGCTCATGGGATATGCAAACATTTTTTAGAACGTTTACTAAAGGGATGAATACGCTTTACTATTGGCAGGGAGTTGGGTATATGTGGCTCACAGGGGCTTTATTTTTTGATTTAAGCTATTGCCTTGTAAATACACCACAGCCTCTTATAGAGGCTGAAAAACGGTCGTTGTGGTATAAGTTAGGTCAACCTGAAGAAACGGACAGTGTGTTTACCGATGGATGTAAACAAATCGAGCTTAATATGACTTACGATGATATTCCATTGCGTGAAAAAATGCTTGAATATACCATTGAACGCAACGAAGCCGATATTGAATTATTGCAGAAAAAAATAATCGCAGCCCGTGAGTATCTGAATTGGCTTGATGCTGAATTTACCCTTAAGTTTGCCGCTTAACCCACCTTTAACACATTTAACCTTTAAACGCAGAAAAAAGAAGATGAAAATACAGAAAATAAAAGTAGAGTTTGAAGTAACATTACCAGTTGAGGCTACTTTACAGGAAGCAATTGAATGGGCTGAATATAATGTAAATGCAAGGGCTTCATTAAACCTTAGCAACCCATTGGCAGATTACGAACTACGCCTTAACGAAAATGATGATTGGGAAACTGTTCATATCGAATCTATCTAATGCCCTACGCCCTAACCGTCCGCCCTAAATACGCCAAAGCAGGGGAATTGGTAACGGTGGTTAACACAACACACCTCCCCGTCCTCATCTGCCGCTCTGCTAATGGGAATTTGTTTCCTTGTAGGGTGGAGGATGTGGGGGAGGAAAAGCCGAGTGTGGTGGCTGCGAAACCAGAACCCAAACCAACTAACAAAAAATTAACAGCGATTGAGAGATTGCAAATTAAATTACTTAATAAATGAGTAACCCAACATTAGAACAAGTTAAATCACTCTATGAATATCTAAAGGGCGAAAGCATTCCTGATGGTTTTCATTTATCAAAAAGTGGAAGACCTAAATTAACAGCTAAAAAAGCATATCAAGTAATTTACGTTTTGCAGGAACATTTAAGAATTATCCCTGACACTTTTGAGCAATGTTGGAATTGTAAAGAAATATTTGATACAAATGAAAGCGGATTATATTGGGAAAGCAAATCAAGACATTATTGTGATGAGTGTACATATTTAGTACCATATAATTATGACAGAGGTAAAAAGTAATTACGATATAATATTATTCGATCAGTTAGTTAGTAAGCTTACCCAAACCACCCTCTTATGACCCCAACATCAACCACAGCACGAAAGGAAAGCGAAAGCGAAAGCGGCTTTAAGCAGGATTATTTGGATCTTCGTAAAACATATAGCAAGCCACAAATATTGCCAATTGAATACGATGAAGCAATAGTTATGGAACGTTGCTCAAAGCCTAATTGCCACTATTGCGATTTGATGAACCGTAAACAGCGAGATGATATACCATTTCGCAGTAATGGGTGGAGCAACAATGATTTAGCAACACTTGAAAAGGAGTATGCCATGACACCCATGCCTGAATTGGAACGCATACTTAACCGTTCTGCCAATGCTATTATGTATAAGGCTTCTAAAATTGGGGTTAAAAAGGTGGTAAAAACTTACAAAGGTTCTCTTAGTATGCGATAAAAATTGTATATTAGTAAAACGAAAAGATTAAGCTAACGGCCATTAGCTATTATTAATATTTATAGCCCATTTGGGGTGATTCGGTGGCCGCTGATGATCCCTGAATGGGTTTTTTGTTATGATAAATACTATTGAGTGTATACATTGGTTTTGCGGACAGTCATTAGAAACAATGGCTTATTGGCAACAAAAATATCTTAAAGAAAAAAGCCTCCCGTCTATTGATATGATGTCAAGCGATGTACGTGAATTTTATAAATGGTTACGTAAACAAGATATTTATGCACCCATTAAGGATTGATTATCAAGTACCGTTTAAGCAAGACCTTGCTATTGCGGTTAAACAGCATAAACACGTATTAGCGGTAAGTCCAGGTGGTACAGGTAAAACAACGGTGTTCGCTCATATAGCGAAAGGCGCTGCGGATAGGGGTACAACTGTTATTATTCTTACTCACCGAATCAATATATTTGAACAAAATTTATTAAATAGTGGTGGCATATCGCTAAATGCGGATACCGACAAAACTATACAAATACAACAAGGTACTGTTTATGTTATCATGGCTCAAACAATTAAGTTTAGAGAAGAATGGATTAGCCAATTTAACGCTTTGCCATCGCCAGTATTAACTATTATCGATGAAGCACACGACGCCTCGTTCTGTTCAATCCTTAATCGCCTTACAAACCGCCGTACTATTGGTTTTACAGCCACGCCAAATTATAGGGATGCTAAACACCTTCCTGATTATTATAATACGCTGGTTGAAACGAAACCTATCAGTTGGTTCATATTAAACGAACCTCAATATCTTTGCAGTTATGAGCATATCGAAAAAAGCGCAAAGGATGTTGATAGTTATTTAGTTAAATTAAATGGGGAATATACAGATAAATCGCAGACTTCATACTTTAGCTCAAAGGCTATTTATGGTGGACTTATTGACGATATACCTGTCTACAAATTTACTAAGTGCATGATATTTTGCGCCAATATTGCCAATGCTGAAATGATATATGAGCAAATACTCGAAAACGGGTATTTAGCTTGCATAGGACATAGTAAACGAAAGGATGAGGTGCAACAAATAGCGAGATTTAAAGACCTTACTTCTGGTTACGATATACTTGTTTCAGTGGCGGCATACACAACCGGATTTGATTTTGCAGAAGTTGATCAACTTATGCTTTATAGGGCATTTGGCAATTTATCGCTTTATCTTCAAACGCTTTACCGGGGTAATAGGTTTATTAGGGGATTTAAATCTTCGTTCCGTGTTATAGATTACGGCAACAATAAACGCCACGGCTTGTACTTTTTCGACAGACCTTGGCATAAATTATGGAGACCTGAATCGTTGCGGCTATCGCTGAAAGAACAGGGTATTGAGCCTGTTAAGGAATGCCATGCGTGCCATAGGCTTATTGGACTTATGGCACGAATTTGTCCTTATTGTGATGCGGAGCAACCTGTTAATGAAGCGCAGTTAAAAGAGGGTGAATTGATTGATATTACGGCGGCTTTTACGGCAATGAAAGGGCGCAGGATAGCTTCACTTAACCCAAGGGAGTTATCCATTTACTCAAAGTTGCTCAATAAGGGGCAATTTGCTATACGTATAGCAAAAAGTCACCGCCAGCAAGAGCAAGCCATAAGACAATGGGATGTTAAGCCATTACAAGGTAGCGAACCCTACAAACAAGATATTCCACCCAACTACCTCAAAGACTTCGCCCACTACATGGGCTATAAACCTGCATGGGCATTTCAGCAGGAAAAATTAATTAAAGATATAACCGAGCCTATTATTTATGCAAATATAATTATCAAATAAACTTTGTACTTTCAAAGTTAATACCTATATTCGTTTTATAATTTAAAAAGATCAAAAATGAAAAATCAAAAAATTACTCCCGCCAACATTCAGGCATTAAAAAAGAATGAAGTTTTTGTATTCGGTTCAAATTTAAACGGCAATCATGCCGGAGGCGCTGCCAGGTTAGCACAAGATAAATTTGGAGCTGTTGATGGTAAATATTTTGGCTTACACGGTCAATCTTTTGCAATCCCATCATTGGATGAGAGCATGGCAAAAATTAATTTAAAGTCATTGCAATGTTATGTGAATGATTTTTTAGAAATCGCCTCATCGCTTCCTAAAAAACACTTTTACGTTACAGAAATTGGATGCGGTATAGCCGGGTTTACTCACAACGAAATTGCTCCATTATTTAAAGAATTGCAATTTATTGATAATATATCACTTCCACAGTCATTTATTGACATTATAAAACCAAAAAAAGGTTTTAAGGTTACGGATGAAAATATGCAATGCAACCCTGACGGAAAGCCGTTTCAATATGAATTAAATAAAATTTACACCATTAAAGGTTTAATTTCTACATGTAATTGGGGTTTCCATTATTGCGAAGAGCTAAACGATTGTTTTAACTATTATAGTTTTGACCCAAATAATAGGGTTTTTGAGATAATAGACCACGGGGTTGAAACTAAAACAAATAGAGATAAATCATGCACATCTTCTATTGAGTTGGTGAAAGAATTATCATGGCTTGAAGTATTAAAATTAGTTAATTCAGGTAAGGGTAATAGTGGACGAAGCAACGCCGGGAACGACAACGCCGGGAACTACAACGCCGGGAACAGAAACGCCGGGTACTACAACGCCGGGAACGACAACGCCGGGTACTACAACGCCGGGAACGACAACGCCGGGAACGACAACGCCGGGTACTACAACGCCGGGAACAGCAACGCCGGGAACGACAACGCCGGGAACTACAACGCCGGGAACAGCAACGCCGGGTACTACAACGCCGGGAACGACAACGCCGGGAACGACAACGCCGGGAACGACAACG
>Ga0302221_10002797_pt1 | contig 10740 bp, 2 predicted proteins | sample II_Palsa_E2_1_FD_193517 | JGI IMG/M metagenome (GOLD analysis project Ga0302221, IMG submission 193517) | Peat permafrost microbial communities from Stordalen Mire near Abisko, Sweden - II_Palsa_E2_1 | ecosystem: Environmental > Terrestrial > Soil > Palsa > Peat permafrost | place: Sweden...
TACAAAATAAAAGATAACAAGTATATATTAGTCCTTAAATTACACTTTCCCTTACTTAGAGCTTAAAGAGCTTTATAATTTAAAGGGAGCAACATTTTAACCTTCTTAAAATAATATAATAATATATATAAAGATTATTAAATCTTTGCAACTATAAAGAAAGAATATATTATTAAATATATCTCTTTATTATATAAAGACTAAATAAAAGCTATGCCGGAGTATTATACTAATAGTTTAAGCAAATATAATAAAGACAAGTTTTATATAGCTTTAAAGAAGGAGTATAAGGAATATAATTAAAAGACTTTTAAAGTTAGCTATAACTTCTTAAATCGAATTATTGCTTAATCTTAAGCTATATATATTACTACTAAAACTTATATTAACTTGTTTTATAAGGTATTAACGGAATTAGTAAAGAGGAATAAGTTAAATAGCAAGTACTAATATAAGGAGTTTATAAAGGGTCTTCCTTTACAAGTTAAAGATAAGATCTTTAAAGACTTTAATTACAAGCTTACTAATATATTTACTTACAATTATTAGAAGATGCACAAGATTGTAATATTTATATATAAGTATAAGGAGAAGAGGCGCTACTATAATAAAGCTAATAACCCCAAGTACTTATAATTACGCTAAGAACACCTTAATATAATTATATAAGATATAATGCTTGCAATAAGCGATAAATACGCCCTTCTTTTACCCTTAACTATACTTATATTAGCAAAAGAAATTACTAAAACTAGTAAAGTGTCGAAGGTCCTTATTTTTAAGATAATAAAGCTTAAGAAACCCGCTAATAAAGTCGATTAATTGATAAAAGAAATGCAAAAACTCTCGATTTTATATATTACTTTAAAGGATTTGCAAAAAGCTATTAATGCTTCGGTAGTTGCTATTACTAATAAGATGTAATTATAATATTAATTTGTGCTTTTTGCAATTAACAATTTAAAAGAAGGATTTAGCAGCTATTATAAAGCTAAAGGGGGTTTTAGTAAATGCAGTCGAGGTCGGGGTAATTATTATAATAAAAGAGGCAAGGGAGCATTTATATTAATTAATAGTAATTGCCTTTACCCGGATTTTTAGCAAAATATAGCTTAAGTTAATGCTATATATTAATCTTTTAATCGATATTGCCTTGCTTGCTTTAATAAAGACTAAGATAGCGCTATTAATCTTAATTGTAAATATATGCATTCGAATAATTATCTTTTGTTATAAAAGCTTATTTACTTTAAGTGCATTTATAAATACGGGTTTTACTAATATAAAGGGAGATAAGACCCGAATTAGGCCTTTATTCCCCTAATATTATAAAGCGACTAACGTTAGTTTAATTAGATTAAAGCTTACTTTTAAGGGAGGGAGTATAATTATAATATAGCAAAATGCTTTGCTAATATTTAATATCTTTAAAATAACATTTAACTTAAAAATTAAGAGAGAAACAAGTCTTAAGCCCCTTTTATACTAGGCAATTTGTATAAAAGCAAAGAGATCTTGCGTCGAGATATAAATAATATTCTTATTCTTAAAGGCAATTGCGTAAATGTTATAAATAAGGATAGTATCTTTATTAATAAAATATATAAGGATATAATATATCTTATATTATTTGTTAATATTACCGGATCTTTAAAAGCAAAGGGAAAAAGACTATAAATTGCCCGGGATATTATAAAGTAGCAAGCTCGAGCAAAGGAAAGGCTTTTATAAGCAAAAAGCTAAAGATTTGCTATATTAAGAGTTAAGAGGGATATTAGACCCTTATAAGATATAAACTTTAACCCGGCTTTTAATAAAAAACCGGAATTAGTTAACACTTTGCAAAAAGAGCTTATTCTATAATCGAAAAAAGCAATTATTTTACTTTTATATATATAAAAAGGGGTAAAAATAATTATTAATGCCCTTAAAACCCCTAATCTTATAGCTATAATTTAGTACTAATAAGTAAAGGACAATTAAGCTTATATAACAATCTTAAGAATAAGAAATATAATAGCTATATATATAGCCGAGGAAATTAAGAAAACAATTAAGATAATTGCTATAGCTAATAAATTAAAATATATAATGCAAAATATAACTTAGCCGGCTTAAGTAACTAGCTATATACTTTAAGGAAATATAAATAGCTTTAACTTTAAAACTCTTATCTTAAAGAAGAGTATTATTATATCCCCTCGACTTTAATTTTTATTATATAATCTTAGTAGTAAAGTAAAATATTATAGCATGCTAGATATAAGAGCTAAATGTAATATTTTACTTATAAAAATGGCTAAGAACTTAAGCTACGTTATTTATAGCGTTAATACCTTTATTATATTTATAGTTATAAGTAATTAATTCGGCTTTACTAGCGCAATTAAGATTAAAATCGAGATTATAAAAGGAGTTAGTTATAAAGACATGTTTTTCTTAGTTAATAACTCTTTTAAAACTTTACTAAAAATGCCGTTTATTAGCAAGATAAAAATAGCTATAAATTATAAGGATAATAGTTTATAAGATAATATATTTATTAATTTAAAAGACTCGAGAAATGCTTATATAATTATAATTATTTTATTACTAAAGAGTGTTATTAAGAGGAAAGTCTAGTTTTAGTAAGACTTTTAGCCAAAAATCGAGGAGGTAAATTCGAGTAATAAAGAAGAGGAAAAAGAAGAGGAAAACTAAGGCTTAATACTTTAGCCGGAGAAAGTATTAAGGGAGTAAGGGCTATTTTAGGGTTTTTTAAGGAGTTTTATAATTTTAAGACTAGTATTACTAATTTTTTTAAATATAAGAACTATAAAAGACGCTTTTATTTTAGCTTTTATAAAGCACTTTTTAGATATAACACAAAAATAAGCTATAAATATTTTAAATACTAATATTTTAAATGCTAAAATAAAATTATATTATTCGATATTAGCTAGTTTTATCCTTAAAAGTAAGAAAGGAAAATTAAAGTTTTTAAGTTTTTTATAATCTTTTAATAAATTAAAAAGGGTATTATTATACTTAAAAGACGAGGATAAGAGCAAGAAGGTCTTGCGTTTTAGTACGCTAAAACAAGTAAAGCTAAAGAAAATGGCAATTGTATTATAAGACCTTATAAGTATGCCTTTTATGCTCTTAATAGACAATATTTATAAATTAAAGGCTAAGAAGGTATAGCTAGTTAATAAGAATAATAGTATAAGAGAAGGACTTAAAAGACAATTTAATTAATATAAGCGATTTAAAGTATAAGATACCTTATAAGCACAAGTAAGCGAATATTAGGACTACTTACTCTCACGCTTTATTATAATACCGAGAAGTTCCCGACTTACCTTTAAGCGACTAGCCGATTTAGATATTAAAGACTAGCTTTAGGAGAAAGAAAGGGCTATATTCGAAGAACTAATAATTAATTGCGAAAGAGCTATTATATTTAACTAAAAAGAAGTAAGAAAGATTTATAAGGATATTAGTCCCCTTATTCTTATTAAGATAATATTATATAAAGCTTAGCAAGAAAAGAACTTCCTTTGCTTTAAAGCTTTAATGCTAATAGTAATAAAAATGCTATTAAAACAACTAGATTAAAGTATATTAGAAAAATGCAATAAACTTTACAAAAACCCTTAATTCTTAGTTATAAAGAAGCTAGCTAGCACTTATAAGCTTATTAATATAGCAATAAAGATGAATTTTATTACTTTATAAGATGCTAATATGCCTTTATTAATAAACGAGTTTTTAGAGGAATTTGCTAAATATTAATATGCTTCTTTAATTGATTTCTTTTTTAAATATAATTAACTTACTTTAAATGTTAAAAGTCGGGATATAACAAGTTTTATAACCCCTTTTAATTTACTTAAAATAATTACTTTATTGCAAGGAGCTACTAATTTAGTAGCTTAGTTTATATAAGTAATAATAACAATCTTAAAAGACTTGTTTTTAGCTATAGCTATATCGTTTATCGACAATATTAGGGTAAAGGGGCTATATATTAATTATAGTAAAGAATTAAAGCTTTTTAAAATCCGTTAATTCGTGTTTAAACATTTACAAAACTTAAATAAGGCTTTAAAGCAAATTGAAAAGGCTAAAGCTTTTATTAGGCTTAAATTATAGTTTTGCTATAATAGTATAAGTATTATAAGTTTTATATATAGTTTTAGAAGAAGGAGCTTTACTATTGCTAAAGTTAATAAGATCTTAAACTAGTATTAATGCAATAATATTATAAAGGCTAAAGCATTTTTAAGAATTTGCATATATTACAAAATTTAGATTAAAGCATATATTATAATAGCTAAACTAATTTATTAATTGCTTAAGAAAAGAGAGCCCTTCTTATAAGGAGAGGAACAAATTAAGGCAATGCAAATTCTTTAAAAAAAACTTACTATTGCGCTATTGCTTTATAAGCTATATTACAATTTAGTAAAGCTATAAGGGCTTATTATCCTAGCTATAAATGCTAGTCTATTTAGATAAGGAGTAGTTTTAAGATAATATAATAATAAAAGACGCAAGAAAGTTGCTTGATATAAATTTAAAATATAGAATTAGATTAAACGAAGCTATAATACTATTAAAAGAAAGTGTAAAAGGGTTTTCAAAGCCTTACAAAAACTATAATTTTAGCTATATAATATCTATTTTATCTTAGAAATAGATGCAAACACGCTTATTGCTTAGCTAAATTAAGTAGCTATTAACCTCTTTAAGGCTTTAGTTACTTGCTAGCTTATATAAATTAAGCTATTCGACTTCGAGGTATATTATATAAAGGGTATAAAGCATATTGCAGCTAATAAATTATCTTAGTGCCCTTATTGCAAAGAGGATTTAAAGGATAACTTAAATATCGATAAATTTATTATACTAAAACTCGATATAATCGGAATTTAACTAGTTACTAAAAGTGTAAAAATAGTAAAGCTTTATAATATTAAATATAATATGCGCTTTAATTAGCTAAAGCTTAATTTTAAAAGCAAACCTTATTTTTTAAGCTACTTTTAAAGGGGCAAAATTGAAAGTTGCCCCTTTTTAAGTAGCTTTAAAAATTAGGCACTTAAGGGAATAGTTTTTTTAAGCTATATAACCGATAGCTATAACGTTATGCATTACCTTATATTAGTACTTTAAAATGCGACTAATAGTTTTATATTAATTAATTTACTTGATAAAAGCTATTTAAAGCAATTTTAAGCAATTGCGAGGTATTTGATTATACTAGCTAAGCTTAAGAGCATATTTAAAGGCAAATTCTAAAAATTAAAGAAAGAAGCACTAAATTATAGCGTATGCGATAAGCAATTATAAAAGAATAAGTGCAAATTGTACTTTTTATATCTAATTTTTGATAATTTAGCTTAAAGAGCAAAAATTATAAAGGAGTTATATAATAAAATTAGTTATTTTGGCCGGGAAACTACTTTTATAAGAGTAGCAAGCAAATATTACTAAGAGGGTTTTTATAATAACATTTGCAAGTATTATAACTCTTATAAAGTATATTAATATAAGTATAAGCAATAATAAGAAAAAGCTTTATTTCTTATAAAGGTTGCCCCTCTCTTTTATTGCATTAGTATAAATGTTATAAAGCTACCCGGATATAAAAGCTATAATTATCTAGTAATAGCTAGAGATAACTTCTTTAGATAGCTAAAGGCTAAACTTATAAAGAATCCTACTAGCAAGAAGATTGCTAAGTTTATTTAAATTAATGTGATTTGTCGGTATAGTTTATTTAAAAAACTTAAAGTTAATAGTAGTACTAAATTTAAAAGTGCTATAATCGAGGAGCTTTAAAAGCTAAGGATTTGTAAAATTATAATCTTTGCGTATAATATAAAGGCTAATAAAATAGTAAAGCGTGGACACTAGCTAATTATATTAGCTTTAATTGCTTTAAGTATAAGAGGAAAGAAATTATAAGTAGACTTTTTACCTTAAATGCTTTTTGCAAATAAAACTATTATATATAAGCTTATAAGCTTTATTCCCTTTTATATAGTTTATAATAAAGAAGTAGTACTCTTAGTAAAAACTTGTTACTTTATATAAAAAACTTTTAAATAAGATAAAGTTTATAATTAATTGACCTTGCTATAGCTTTATACACGACAACTTTAAATACGTAATAAAGATATTAAAGAATTTAAGCTATAAAAGACTCGATAATATGCTAAGGGCAAAGTTAACTTTAATGCTAAATATTAGATTTGTAAGAAACCGATTTAAGTAAAAGATCTTATTTTAATATATAATATTAAAAATATTAATTAAGACAAGTCTAAAGACATTAAGCTTTTATACTAATAGCTAAGATTATATAAAGTTAAAGAGGCAAATTAGCTAAAAGGAACTTATAAACTAGAAAAATTAGATAAAACTCTCTTATGCTATATATATATAAGAAATCGACTAAAGCAATTTGTTAAAAGAGATTAGTACTAATATTCTTATAAGGATAAAGTTTTAGAGCTTGCTTTTAAAGAGGTCGAATTTTAAATTAATATAAAACTAAAAAAGGAAGCTATTATAAAGTTTTATACTAAAATAACTTAAAAAATCGAGAAAGATACTAGAATTGTAATACAAGTTTTAAAACTCCCGGAATCTAAGAAAAGGAAGTATATCCGCTTTAATAATAACTAGAAAGAAGCTAAATTAGCAAGTAAAGATAAGGACTAAGAGTAAAGGCTATTATCGACTATAAATACATAGTTGCTAATACTCTAATTTCGACCTTTATACACCTTAAAACACAAAAACAGCTTAAAAAGGATTATAAAACCTAAAACTAAACTTTACTTAAGCTAAAACTTAATTAACAATTGCAATTTGTAAATGCAATTAATTAGCAAAAGCTAGTTTAAGCTATAAATAGTGCTAGAGTTTTGCTAAAAGCATCGATTATAAGATAATAATAAAGCTAGAAGACTAATAATAACAAAAACGCTAAATAAAGCCTTTTATTTAAGAAAAACCCGGCATTTCCTTCTTATTTTAGCTTTTAGTTGCTTTTTGATTTTGCTTTTAATTATTAGAACGTTTTCACTTATTTTCCTTTATTATATATAAAGTCTCCTTTATTACACGAGAAGTTCTTTATATTATATGTGAAATTTTTATTACTTTTAACTTATACTTGCATTTCCTTTTACTAAAAACCCTTACTTACTTTACTTTTACTTGCTCGGGACAAGCAATAACTATAAGAGGGACAAGGTTAACTTATACTCGCTTTTGCACTCCTTTACTTTTAAAAAGCCTTTAATTTATTCCTTTAATTTAATCGAGTTTTTAAAGCTATGCATATTCGACTTAAAACCTTTATTTCTTAGTATTATAGTTGCTTTTTCTCTTTAAATAAACATGTTATAAAAGACTTTTCCGCATATAATACTAACTTACTTTTACTTTTACGCAATAAAGGACTTGCACTTTAAAAAAGAGACTTTCTCTTTAGTTTTTCTTCTTATTTTATATATTTAAAAGCTTATATTATTTAGAATATAGCTTCTAGTTATAAACTAGTCGATTTTTAGGTATAGCAAATATTTACCCTTACTAAAACTTATATAACTTTACATTTATGCTTTATAACCTTACAACTTACTTATGCATTTTATACTATATAATAACGTCAAATTTACTAGAAAATACAAGAAAATAATGCTAAAATATCGAATAAAGGGTTTACCCTTGCTAAATAAACTAAGGAAGAAGAGCTCTTAGTCGCTTGTTATAAACTTGTACGCTATAAACTAAGAAAGCTACAAATCGCTAATATCGAAGTTACAAGCTTAGCTTAAGCCTTAAATGTTATTAAAGACTTTTTAGATAAAGAGAAAGCTATTATAATTATAACATTTAATGCTAGACTATTATAAGCTAAAAGAAAAGTAAAGGATGTGATCTTAAGCTAAAGGGATATAGTCCAAGATAGAGAAGCCTTTAAATTAAAGGGAAACACTTTAGTGGTGTATAATATTTAAAATAAAGCTTTTTTAGAGGCTATAAAGGATATAAAGAAAGCTAAAGCTATTTCTTGCAAAGCTTTAATTAAATTAATTAAAACCTTAGACAAGAAAAGCTTATAAGCTTAAGCGTTTAGCTAGCATATTTAGCAAGAACACTCTTAATATAGCAAAAACGTATATAGCTAGTTAAGTAAGTTATTTAAATCGAAAATCGCTTTATAAGAAGCTATTAAGTTAATTAATATAATAACTTTAAAGCGTGCCCGAGAAGCTTTAGTTTATGCTTAATTAGTACTCTTTATTAGCGATATTAGAGCTGCGCTAAAATATGTAAAGGCTTTAGCAAAAAATTAATAGCCAAAAATCGACAAATTACAAGCCTTTAAGCTTAGCTAGCTAAGTTTTACCTTTAAAGAATCGGGAGTCCTAATTAAGGGAACTTATGCCGACAAACCGTTTTTTGCGTTTATAAACAAACTTGCAAACTAAGAAGTAGTTATTATTAATGCCCCGAAAGCCCTTACACCCGAATAAGCTATAAAGCAAAAGCCGGTCGTCGATTTAGTAGCTAAATAGCTTACTAAGGAATAATAAAAGCTAGAGCATAATAAAGTAATAAAGTTTGTAAGTATTCCTAATAAGGATATAGGACTTAGTATAAGTAAAAAAGAAGTCAATTTTAATTAGTTTTTATATAATAAACTTAATATTGCTACTAATCTTTTAAACTTTAAAACAATTGCAACTTTGGCATTAAAACTAGCAAATAATATAAGAACTAGTAATACTAAAGACCCCTTAGCAGCTAATACTTTTATACTTATATAAACTAAAGCTTTAAAACCTTTATAAGCTAAGAGAGCAGCTATAAAGCTTAAAATATACTCAAATTTTGGTTTTAATAATAAAGACTTGTCCCCCCTTAGCAAGAAGGCTAAAATTAAGAGCTAAAGCAAGAAGAGAGCTACTTTTAAGGGAAAGAAACTTAAATTTGCTAAACCGGTTAAAATTGGGGAATGCTCTTGTAATATAAGTAATTTATAAAAAGGAGACGTGGCTTTATAAGATACTTTAGACTTTATAAGCTAATTGTTTATTTTAGAAGAGATTATAATTAAATAATATTATAAGCTTAGATATTATAAGACCCCTTATTTAAAGCACTTTAAAGCCCTTATAAAGCTCTTTTCTATTTAATTTATAAAAGATACTAATATTATAATAGACAAGCTAGCGGCTATTTATAAGCTTACTAAGCTTAAAACTAGCTTTGGACTTAAATAAATTTATTTAAAAACATGTTACTTCTTTTTAAACATAGCTAAAATTACTTATTATATTAATTAATATCTTATTAAAAGTCGATTTTAGCCCCGAAAACGGATAATAAGCCTTATACTTGCTTAAGCTATTAATATGCCTAATACTAGTATACAAGTAATAAAATAGTACTTTATATAAGTAAAGAAGGGTAAGATTTTAGACTTGTTAGTCGACAAAATCGAGATATTGCAATTTTATATTTATTATAATATTAAGAGACTAAATAGTATTATGCTAAATAAATACTTTCCTTTAGCTATATAGCTACTTTGGGCGAATCCTTTAATATAGCTCTAATTTTATCGAATGCTACCCGGTAACCTTATATTTTTAATTGCTTACCCTTAACTTATCCGGTATTATAACAATAATTTTATTAATTTTCAATTTTATAAAAGAGATACTAGGAAACTTGAAGCTATTACCTCTTTTTGCTTTAAAACCCTCTTCTCTAGTAAAGATAAAAAAGTAAGTTATATAGCCCTTAAAAAACTTGCCACTTTTAATATATTTATTATATAAGCTTTTAAGGACTTAAAGTATATTAATTTATTAGTAACTAGTAATAAAAGTATAGCTTTATAAAAGTTTATAAAGAAGAAGAGTAATTAAGTTATTATAATAACTCTTAAAGTATATAATATACACGTTTATCGTTTTAAAACTTTAATCTCTTATTGTTTTATTAAAAAGGAAAAGCTCTTTAAACCCCGGATATCTCTTTTTATTGCTTTAGTTTCTATTAAATCTAATAATATATGCGAAACCGGAGTCTTGTATAATATGATTAAAATCTCTTATAATAATCGACAAGTTCTTGCGATTAATCGATTTAAGAATATATTTAAAGATAAGTCTTTTGTTACTAATATTTAATTAGAAAGTATAAAAGCTTTATATAACATAATTCGATGCTTAAAACGCCCGGAACACTTAATAATACGCGTAAAGATAAAGAAATAGCTAGCATATAGCGACACGCAAGCTAATAAAGTAATATATCTTGCCTAGTAAAAGGAAGCTATAAAGCAAGTTAAAATTGCATTTAAGTATTTGCAAGAGGATAAAATAGCTATATTTCTAAGTAACAAGTCGTACTTTAAGTATAAGATAGAGGGATTAGCGTTCCTTGCTAAGGATAATAAGGAGTATGTAGTCATTTCTAGTAATAAGGAGGAAGAATAAACTATTCTTAGGGCTTGTCTTGTTTTTTATTGCTCGGGACAAGCAATAAATATAAGAGAGACAAGTATAGCGGGATACTAAGGGGATTGTTAATTTTTGTCGATTTTAAAGGGTTTTCAAAGGTTCTTAGTTAGTGCTACACGTGACTAGAATAGGGGGTATAACTACTATTTTCTATAGCTGCGCACACTTTACTTTATACTTAATTTATACTTACTTTTGCACTTAA
>Ga0302221_10002799_pt1 | contig 10739 bp, 2 predicted proteins | sample II_Palsa_E2_1_FD_193517 | JGI IMG/M metagenome (GOLD analysis project Ga0302221, IMG submission 193517) | Peat permafrost microbial communities from Stordalen Mire near Abisko, Sweden - II_Palsa_E2_1 | ecosystem: Environmental > Terrestrial > Soil > Palsa > Peat permafrost | place: Sweden...
TTCGAGTTCTTTTGCGCGAATTGTCCGCAAAACTTAGCATATTATAAATGACAATAGATCTAGCTAGCTATATATTGCTTTTATAGCGCTAAAGCTATATCTTTAAATAAATAAAGTATTATCGGAATTTATTAATTTATTATTAACTAATAAGTAATAAATTAATTAATCTTAGTTCGACAATATAAAAAGTAAATAAGGTATTCGCAAAACTATTATAGCTATAATAGTAGCGAGAAAGGCAATTAGTTTTATATAATTTTATATTATCTTTCTTTTTACACTTCCTTGCTTGCTATATTATTTTATAATAAACTATATTTAGTAATGCTACTAAATATTCGACTATATCTTCTCCAAGTTTATAAGACTAAGCTTCTTTTATCTATTTATAAACGAGCTCGCTTATAAAGGTTATCTTTTTTGCTATTATACGCAAATATTAATTACTTTAAATATAAACTCGTCGATCTTAACTACAAAACAGTGCAGCTTTATAGCTAAGTTAATTAAGCGAAATATTATACTTATAATTAGAAATGTGCTATCAATCCTCGTATCTATTAAAGTAATAAAGCATTACTTTATACAAATTTATATTTTACAAAAAATTTTACTTATAAGAAATAAGGCAAGTGCTTATTAAAACGCGGCAAGCTTTACCCGAATATTTTTTTATATAGCAAGTGCTATTACAACGAAGAGTAAATTGCAACGCTAATTTAAAATAATTTAAAATAGCTACTTAATCCTTTCTTAGTAGCAAAGACACAGTTAAAGATTCTTAAAGCTAAGCTATTAGCTAAAGCATTTTGTAATAAGGCTTTTAATATAAATAGTGCAACTCGGTAAATTAATAAGCACTAAAAGTCTTTACTTAGCAAAAATTTTACTTACTTACTCTTTAAAGATTATAATATATTTGTTTTTACCCCTTTATAATTAATAATAGCTATTATAATAGTTTAAAAAAGAAGTTTTATTAAAGAAAAATGAAAATTTGACCTTTATCTTATTTCTTATATATAGCACAAATCGATTTATAAGCTTTTGCTACTAAACTTTCTTAGCTTTCGTGTTTTAATTGTCCGCTTAAGCTTTATATTTGCCTTTTAGCCCCTCTTTATTAAATCTTATTACTTTATATACACTTCTTAGAATATACTAATAAGCTTAGTAACATCTTCTTTTATAAGATAATTGTTTATTATAATTATCTCTTTAATACCCTTAAGCCTTATAGCTATACTTATATCCTTTCTATTACCCTTAATACTATTAAAAGGCAAATATCTCGTTTCGTTGCTATAATCTTTCTTTAATATAGTTAATATGCAATTGTCTTTATATATACTAAGACTTTCTTTGCTATATAATATAATAGCTTAAGACATTTGCTTTATCTTATCGTTTTAGGCATTACTAGTAGCACTTGTCTTACTTAGCAAAGGTCTAATCTATAATAAGGTAATATTAACCCCTAGTTAAGCAGGGTAGTTTAGCTAATGCATACTTTACTAATTTAAGCTTATAGCAAAAGAATTAAGGGGCTATAGTTTATTAATGCAACTTAAAATAATGCTACTTGCATTTATAGCTATAGCGTAAGCATTAGTGTGCTTAGCTTATAGTCCGAGACTACTACTTAAAGCGGGGTGTTAACTCTTTATAATATAATAATTTAAGCGTGTAATAAAGGAATTAAGTATTAGCTATTTATTAAGGTAAACTAGTATAGTTTTATAAGCTTTTGCTATAATAGAGTTAAAGGGTGCAAGACTAATCTCTTCGTATAATATAAATTGCTTAAAAAAGCGTCTAGTTATATAAATAAAGGTCGCTTAATTAGTAAGCGCTACTAGTCGTAAGTTAATTAGGATAAATTCGCGTTTGCGAGTTTATAAATTCTATTAGCTTACTTTTACAAGTATAATAATAAGACTAACAAATTTATTCCTAGTTTAAAGAAGTGTTTTTTAATCCGCTTTTCGAACTTAGCTATACTTAGTTGCAAATCACATTTAAACCTTTTATTTGTTAAGATTTACGCTTTTAGCGATTTGTTTATATATGTCTTAATTAGGGTATAGCTCGTCGATATAATAATGCATTAGCATATTAAGCTAAGTTTAAGATAAAGGCTTAATTTTTGCTTTTTGCTACCCTTTATTAGTTTGCGCAAATTCCTTAAAAGATATATCTTAAAAACCGGCTCTTAATTAATAGCTTAGACGTATTTATAAAGTTAAGTACATTTTATAGTCAAATAGCTTAATAAGTAAAGTAAGATAATATAAGTTTTTATACTTTATAATAAAGTTAATATTTATATAATTATAAAGAGTATTCTTAAGACTAAAATATAAGCAAATGTTAAAAGCGATTTGCTAAGTAAATTCGGGGATACTCGCGATTATTTAAAGGAAGATGTTAAGAGTATGCTCCGAGTTCTTTAATGCAATTTAGTTATTAATATATCTTTTAGTGTTATTACACCCTTTAAACACATTTAAGTTATTATAATAGCTTATAAATCGGAGGATTACGTGCACTCTATTTGTAAGGCGCACTATATAGTTATTAAGAACTTAACAAGTAATTAAAGATATAGCTAGTAAATTATAATTTAAATTAAGTTTAAGGAATCTTTAATAAATAGTAAATCTATAAGAGCAAAGATTTGTAAAATAGCATTAAGATATAAAGGTTTAAATATAGCAATAAAACGACTTTTTGTGCTCGAATTAAGAGTGTCTCGAAGGATAATAAAATAGATTTTCCGAAGTTATTAACTTAATAAAGAATTTAAATCGATTTTATAGCTAAAAAGAGTTAATTGCTATTTTATTATAGCTAGATTTTAATCTTAATTAGTCTCGCTTTTTAGCGCTTATATCCCTCGATTTAATTAGGTAATATAGTAGCCTCGCTTAAAGTAATATTAATATAATAGTAATTAGTCGAAGCACTTTTTAAGTCTAAAATTTAAAATCTCGGATTTTGTTTCTTTAAATTATATAAAGTCCTAGTTTCTCGAGATGCATTTTAATATATAAGCAAATCGCTTATGCTTTAAAGTTTCGGAGGCTTAAAATTTTAAATATAAGGTCTAAGTTTGCAGATTTTACTAAAATAAATTTATAAATATAAAATGTAAATTAAGTCTTTTATAAACCTTATTTACCTTCTTTAACTCTTTAGTACTTTAAATTTGATAATCTTATAAAATTATACTCTTTTCTCGCTTTTAAGATACGTTTTTATTTTAACTTTAAAGGATATTTAAATTATATTATTTCTTTTTACTTCTTATTATTTTTTTTTTGCGCTATAATTATTAAGCTTACACTTTATGTCGTCTTATTTTCTTTAAGTAATTAAGTAGCGAGAATCTTTACTATTATTATAAGTTATCCTTTATTAGTTAATAAAACAAAATTAATTAAAGGGTAATTTACAAATATTAGCTTTAAAAAATTCCCTAAGAGCTAGCTTATTATTTAAACTTTTCCTTTAACATCTCTTATTTTTATAAATAAAAACGAATTTAAACTAATAATTAAAATAATATATTACTATTTTAAGAATATAACCCGTGTAAAATGCTAAAGATTTCTATTACATGTCTTAGTAGCAATAGCGCCTTAAAATTCAAAAACTACTAGCATATTAGATGCTTTAAATAATATATTAATAAGGCTCTTTCGAGACTATCTAATTTCCGCATTAATTTCTATTTTAGCTTTCTCGATTATATTTAAAGTTTTATTATTATTAAAGAGTAGTTATAAAAATTAGCTTTAAAAGAGGGTTTATATCTCCTTTTACGCGCTTCTTGTTATTTAGAGTATTTTTGGGGCTTGCTTTCTAATAGCTTTTATAATTATTATTGCTATTATAATAAAGGAAACTCGGGCTTTACTCGATAGTATAATAGAAGAAAGGGAAGCTAGCAACTATTATTATAAAGCATTATATGCAATTGTTATTATAACCTTTTATGCATCGTTTATATATAGCTAAAACTTCTTTAAGTATTAATTTACTTGTTTAATTTTATATTTACACAATTTTTATTAATAATTGGCTATAAGCCTACAATGTGGCTATAACGCTTTAAAGTTTTTTTTAAGGGGGGGGAAGGGGGGGGGAGGGGCTTTTACACCCCTTTAACTATTTGCCTCTTTATCTTACTTCTTATAAAGTGTTTAAACTAGTATATTAAAGGATTAATCAAGTTAATTAATTAGTAATTGATTTAATTAATTAATAATTAATTATAATTAAATTAACGTCTTTAGAATTTTCTTTAATTAAATTAAATTAATTAATTAATTGTTAATTAATTAATTAATAGGTCACGTGAATTAATATTTTTAAAGAATTAATATTTTTAAAGAATTACTTAATTTTATTTAAAAGTTATTAAATAACTATAAAGCCTTTTAATAAGCTTTTAATAAAACTTATAAAACATATATAAAACAATATAATTAAGCTTTTTTGAGAAAGGAAAAACTAATTTTTTGCTTTTTGTCAGTTTACTTAAGATATATAGCATAATATATAATTAAAATATAATATGCTAATTGTATAATAAGTAAAAGTTGTTCTATTAAATTTATATATGCGCGCAAAGGATATACTTTGCAAATGCGCTATTTGCATTAGGCCTAGTGCCTTATATGTAATTATTTTACTAACACTTTTAAATCTTTTTCTTTCTTTAATTCCTTTGCTTTTAGTTCCTTTTATTTTATTTTCCTTGTTTATAAACACTCCCTAGCTTTTAAAATATATAATTTTCTTAAAAGTACTTTTATTAAGTCTATTTTATAGTTTTATATTAATAAGAGCCTTTTAAGAAAAAAACTCTTACTAGTAGTAAAAGAAACTAGTATTCTTATATATTTTCAAGTAATTAATAATAAAACAAAAAACCTAATCTTATTAGCTTTTAATAATTTATAATAAAGATATTTAAAATAAGTTATATTAAAATAATACTCTTTATTCCTAAAATAATAAATAAGGAAGAAAGCTATATATAAAGCTAACGCGTTTACCTTTTATACTTTAATATTAACGCGCATATAAGCGTAACACGTGCTTGCGCTTTATAACTATTAAAACTATTATATAATTTAGGGGTTTCGAGAAGGTTTAAGCTTGCTTACTAAGTAACTTAGGCCTAATTAAGTAAAGCGTATATTAAATTCGGCTAGCTTTAACCTTATTTAAGCCTTATATCGCTTCTTAGCTTATATGCTTGCACGTAACCTATTAATTAATTAATATTTAATTATAATTAAATTAATAAAGAAATTACTTAATTAAATTAGATTAATAGCTATTAATTTAATTTAATTTAATTATTTGACATACTAGTTTAAACTTACGTTAACGTTCTCTTAATATTGTAAAGGGGTTGGCAAGGCGTACAACCAAATGAATGGAGGGAGTGCAAATGGTGATGCATTTGTTGACTGAAGAACTAAGTGTACAGGTGTCCTAAATCACTACATTTATGTTCCTTCGCTTAGGGCACGTGCATGCGCACGTGACCCCACCACAATATCAATTAAGGGAGTTATATTAACTAAGAAGGCTTTTAAATCTTCTTGCTTGCATTTTTAGACGATTTTATTATCCTTTTCGATTAAAGCTATAATATTTCAATTTACTTTCTTATTTATATTATCGATGTCGAGTCCTTTTAAATATAACTTGCAAATAATATAAAATTTTACTTGAATCTTCTTTACTTATACTCGATGCAAAAGAATCGCTAAATGCTAATAATATAAACATAAATTATATTAGAAGTTAATTTGTAAAGCGGATAACGATTACAAAAAACACAAATCCCGGTTGCATATATAATTATAAGCATAACTCCTTATATGCAAGTTTTAAGTAAAAGTGTGCAAGATTTTAAATAAGTTATTAATAAAGCAAAAGTAAGTCTCTTTTTATATAATAATAAATTAGCTAGTAGCAAATAAGGAAATCGGATTATATAAACGCAAAACTTAAAAACGCAATTTAAGGCATAAAGCAAGTTATATATTATTTTATAATAATATATAAATAATAAAATCTCTTTTATTTTTCTTTCCCTTTTTAATTTCGTTATTTTCTTAAATATTACCTTTAATATTTATTATCTTAAACTAGTTAATATGCTCCTTAAGATTGCTTTTGCCTTTATAATTAGTCTCTTGTGCCTTATAGTCGTTTCTGCGGCTCCCTTCTCCTTTAATAATAATCCTTTAAAGAATAACTTCCTAACTCTTATAGCAAGTTAGTTAGCTATAATCGAAACTTAAGCGTATAATAGCATTCCTTTTACTAATATACCTCCTTTAACGCTAAAAGCTAATATTCTTACTTCCTTAAAACTTATTATATTTAATAAGCTCTTTGAAGTGTTATACTTTAATACGCTTTTTAACCTTATTAAGTCGGGGGCACTAAGCTTTTAAAATAATAGCAAGGATATAAACTTCTTTATCGAAGTTCTTATTGCTATTTAAGCTTAAGAAGAGCTTTACGCTATTAATGCTAATAACGCTTTAGCAAAGTTCGACGCTAATAGACTAGTTTAGCCTTGCTAATATAACTTCCTTATTAATAACCTTAATAATGCTATTAATCTTGCCTTTACTTTTACTAATATAGTCTTAAGCACGCTTCAAGACATTGCAACTCTCTTTAATACTAATAAAGACTTTAGCTTAATCCGAGGAATAGCTTTAGTTATTAAGCAAGAGGGCAAACAAAACGGCTTTTATTACTAATTCTAAAATAAGATCCTTAGCCCGCTCTTATTCTTAATAGCTAATATAAGAGACTTTGCCTTCTTTGCCTTAAACTAAAACTTTATTATTCTTAGCTCTTATCTTAACTTTAACACTATCGATTTTAAAGTATTTAGCGCCTTAATTGTCGTTATTAATGCTTAAGATATTAAGCTATAATCCGAGATTATCGAGTTTAGCTTCTAAATCCTTAAGTCTAGTTTAAATCTTAAGTAAAAGTCTAATTGCTTTAGCCCCGAGCTTATTTATATTAACTAGCAAAACGCTTTAGCTATTGCTAAGCTTTAAAATATTAACATTAATCTTTATGCTAAAATAGTTACCTTCTTTACAATATTCCTATTTAATATTACAACTTTTAGTAATAGCCTTACTTTAGCTATTATCGTTAACCCGATAAGTGCTAATTTAACGACTATTAATAGGGTTATTATAATTATATAATTTGGACTTAAGCTAATTAAAATTAACTAAAAAGTCTTTCGATAATGTTTAATTAGTATAATAGCTATATGCAATTTTTAAAAGCGTCGACGTTATATTAAGTTAAATAATATTATATGCTTGTTAAATTTAATTATAACTATTATATTCTTTAAAACATTCTTTTTATATATCTTAGTAATTTATAATATTAACAAGTCTTATTAATATACTAAATGCGTAAACTTATTAAGTTTTGCGTTTTAAAGATCTCTAATAAGTGCTAATAGCATATATTACAAATTAAAGGCAAGAGATTGCTATTTGGGCTAGCTAGTTTTAGAAATTACTATATATATAAAGGCGAACTTTTAAGACACGAAAGTTATATTATTTAAGCAAGATAGCATATTTAAAGTTAAAATAAAGCTAAGAGTTATTATATATAAATATTAAATAAGCAAAGAACTTAGAAGAAAATAAAGGAAGATATTTCTTATTAACTTAGCTAGCAAGGAAATAAAAGTTACTTTAATAACATTAACCTTAAAACAAATTAAAAGAAATAAAAATGAAATTGTTATAAAAATAACTTAAATTACTTCTTAAAGTAGCATTAAGCTTGTTTTATATGCTCTTAATAATTGTAGCAAATGTGCTTAATTAGTTTTTCGACCTAAGCAACTTTGCTATAGCAAAACTTATTAAAAGAACGCTTGCTTCTTTAAGCATTAGCAATTTGTTCGACTATAGTCTTTATATACTTAAAGCTATTAGTAAACTTATTTGTCTTTTTTTCCCTTAATTCCGCTTTTGCCTTATAGCAAATTTAAAGCAAAATGTTAACCGAATTATTAGCATTATCGGCATTATTATTAGCATAGTTGTTATCGCTAATATTGCTATTATTATTGCTTTTATTATTTAAGCTATCTATTTTCTATTAGCGCGTTTTTGAAAAATTAGTTATAAGTATTTACTAAAAGACATATAATCCGATAATGTTATAGTATTGCTCTTATCTTCGAATTCGGTTATATCGTCTTTGCAATCTTATTAGCCAAGTTTGTTCTTTGTAGACGCTAGAGCTATCTTAATTAGAATTGTGTTATTTAAAAAGCATATATACTTACTTAAGTTATTTTTGTCAAGTTTACTAACTTTACTTGTACGTTTATTGCTAAGTAAAACTTTCGGAGCTAGCAAGTGTTTAATTGCCGAGTATATATTAATATATAAATGCTTTTAGCTAAAGGAGCTTTAAGTAGTTTAATAAGCTAGCAAGATATTTGTCTTAAGTAAGAAAGTATTTGATATTATATAAAAGTCTTGTGATAAGAAGGGAACCTTATGCTAGTTATATAAAAATAAGGTAGTTTAAAGGAGGGTGTAATTAAGTAAAATAAGAAAGAGGAAAGAGAAGGGAATATTGCTAAACTTATATAAATTATGCTATTAGCTATTGTCTCGAAAGCGTGCTAAGCTACTTTATATAACTATTATAAAGAATTCTTTATTATATCCCTCCCCTTACAGCTTTTGCGACTTAATTGCAGTTGCATTTGGGCTAATAGCGGGCTAAAAGGCTAAATTCCCTCCTTATTGCAAAATGTGCAAGCATATTATATATAAATTACTTGTAATAAAGAAAAGAAATTGCATTTAATATACTTAGCTTAATTGTAAAATAAAAAAGAAAAAAACACTTAGAAATTTAGCAAATATAAGTCTTATTTAAAGAAAGTAGCTTTTAATGCTTCTAAACCTTATAGCTAAGCTTATTAATAAGGCGCATCGTCTCTCTTATAATGCCAAATTTAGAGCAAAAGAGTTCTTTGTAAGATTGCTTTGTGCCTCTTAGCACCTCCCTATTATCGTCACTGCCGTCGTTTACGTTATAAGCTTTGCGCAAGACTTGCAATTTAAAGCGCTCGAGAGCTTTTAGCGTTTAAGAGACATGTTTATTATAAATATAACAAATCTCCTCTTTAGCATTATCTTTATTATTAAGGATAATAATAGCTAAATTTATAACGTATAAGAGAGGATAAATATTAAAAAGGACAAACTCACTTAAGCTATTAAGCCTTATAATAAACTTAAAGCTTTTGTCTTTATAATTATCGATAATAATTATATGTAAATTTATAGCGTATAAGAGGGGTTAATTTTTAGGATAGGGGCAAACTTATATAGCGGGGGCGGTCTATTAAGCATTAAAACATTAGCTTTAAAGGAGGTTGCGCGGACATTCCTATTTGCTAAAACTGCTATGTCTTTGTTTATAGAAGCAGCACCCGCCGACCCGTGGCTTTAGAAGGCCTACAAAGGACTAGCAAATAAGAGTATAGCGGAATTCTCGGCCATGTCGTTGCTAGCAGTTACCGGTTTTAAGCTACTAGAGTTATTTAAAGGATTATATAAAACTAGGGCTAGCGTTGCATTTATTATTGCTTAGTTTTAGTCCTTATTCGAGGCCCCGAGAGGAACGCTAAACAAGCTTGCAGTAAGATTTTAAATTAAGACATTGTCACTTATAGCTGCCCGTTTTTCGCCTTTAAAGTCGTTTACCGAATTTGCTAAAACTAGGTTTAATATAGCATTTGCGATAGCTTAGCCCTAATCCTCGTTTAAGGTGTTAAAAAGAATAGCTAATAAGATTGTAGTAAAATTCTCGGTTAAGACATTGCTACTTATAGCTACTAATCTTAGATATTTAAAACTATTTATAGCATTTACTAAAGTTAGCTTTAGCGTTATAAAAGCAATAATATTTATATTTTTAACATTTAAACTTAAGTCGTGCGACTTTATGCTATAAACTATAAAAGCTACTAAGCTGCCTTTATATTAAGCTATAGTTTAGAATTTGTTAAAATTATATAAATGTATTACTTTGCAATAAGTATAAAAATTAATAAGATAAAGAAAACTAAGCAAAGATTTTAAAGATAAGAAAAGGGCTTTTTGCCCTTTATTTATAATAAAGAGATAAGGCCTTATTGCGCAAAATATTGCTTAATCGAGATTATAAATATAAGTACTAGATAGCGGAAGGAGGCACTAAAGTAACGTAAATAGCATATAGCTAAGATTATAGCAAGATTCTTGCTTTTAGTAAGACAAATTAACCGTTTTTAATATATATAAAGTATAAGAGAGATTTGCGCTTTAAGATTAGAGGGACCGGATTATATAGCTATATAAGATACTAGGCTTAATCTTCTTGTGCAAGATCTTGCACTAATAGCTATAATCCTTATCGAGCGACGATGCTAGATAAGGGATAAACTTAGACTATAATTTCTTTGCTATTTAATATAATACTTTATAAATTACTTAAATAATACTATTTAATATATATACTTGCCTTAATAAACGAGTTAATTTCACTTATCTTTAAGTAAAAAGCTTTATAAAGTCTAAAAAGTGGGCTTAGTATAGTAGGGTAATTTAGGCTATAATAAAACGTAGCATTTTACATTTATATTATTA
>Ga0302221_10002800_pt1 | contig 10739 bp, 1 predicted proteins | sample II_Palsa_E2_1_FD_193517 | JGI IMG/M metagenome (GOLD analysis project Ga0302221, IMG submission 193517) | Peat permafrost microbial communities from Stordalen Mire near Abisko, Sweden - II_Palsa_E2_1 | ecosystem: Environmental > Terrestrial > Soil > Palsa > Peat permafrost | place: Sweden...
TAAGAATACGCCGGGTATTATATAAAGCTTTAATAATGTCGTATAAGATTCTTGTATCGGTTATATTATTAGATCCGACTAAAATTAAGCTAATTAGAAGTAAAATTCGAGGTTATAAGAGCTTTATTTTACTAGAAAAGGGGTAAGTAACAAAAACCCCCGAATAATAAATGTGCATATTATATACCTTTAGCGTAATACTTATTATCTAGTCTTCTTTGTCCTTTATAAAATTATTAAAGACCTTCCCTTTATTGCTTTAAATAAACAAATCGATATATCTCCGGTTTTAGAAAGTGCATACTATAAAAGCATTAAAAGGACCCGGGTCTTTAAAGATTAAGTACCCGATTTCTCGCTTATTACTAGCTAAGAGGGTTTTAGCATAAAGAGAGGTGATAGTCTTAAACTTTCTAGTATCCCCTTTATAGAATCGCGATACTATAAAGTCCTTATTATAATACCGGATAAGTTAAAGGTATATAACTAAGAAGACTAAGTTGCCGGGTAGCATTTTATAAAATTATAGCTAAACTAGAAGGTTTGCTTAAAGTAGCTATATAGTAAGAGAGAAATAACTATTCGGTATAATATTATTTAGTCTTTTTATATTATAACAAATATAAAAGCGTAGCATTTTGATTTTATCGATTAGTAAGTTTAAAATTTTACCCTTCTTTACTTATACGAAGTGCTATTTTAGTACTTTTATACCTTCGATAAGCAAATCGACTAGTAAAGTTAATATAAGGCTTATTATTCGTCTTTTAAGCCGGAAACGATTTTTAATAAGGTATTATTTAATATAATTTGCAATTATAAGCATATTTAAGAAGAGCTTTCGTGTGTTTAAATAAACTTAAGCAAGTCGGAAACTAGTTTTATCTTTAATAATACTATAAACTTGTAATATCCTTTCTAATATATTATTTGCGTCTTAAATAAATTGCATAAAAAGAAAGTATATAAGCTCTTTAAAATGCTTTAAGCAAGGGATCTTGTATAGTTTAAGTTTATAGTATTGTCTTAATATAATAGCCTTTAAAGTAAAGCGTTAGCTATTAAAGTCTAAGTTCGACTATAAAGCTATATCCCTTTTTTATAAATTACTTATTATATAAAGATATTCCTTAATCTCGACTAATTTATAGAAAATAGGCTTTTTTCCCTTAAATATAGCTTTCTTTTTCTTAGGGCCCTTTGTTTTAAGTCTTTTGTTAAAGGGTAAAGGCTATTCTTTATTGTCGGAACTAAAATTAGAGTAAATATTATATTTAAAAGCAGCTTTCTTGGCTCCTTTTATAGCTAGAGCTTCGATTTATATACTAATAGAAGTGCTAGCTGCTAAGGGGTTTACATTGCTAGCTTTTATGTTATTTGCTAGCTTTAATGCTAAGGTTATAACCGTTTTAAGGTCCGGGAAATTATTAATAATATCGGTTCTTTTATATAAAAACTTATCGAAATTGACTTTACCCTCTTTTATGCTAAGTTTAATAGCTAAGTCTTAAATAGCTTTATATATTGCCTTTTCTTGTCTTTATTTAGCAAGTCCTCTTATAATAAGTGCAAATATAAGTGTAAGGGCTTTCGGTGCATTAATTATAATTGCTTTCTAATTTGCGGGCTCGTTTATAAAAGCAAGAAATAGTTTATTAGCGTAAGTTCCTTTAATTAAGACTCCCGATTCTTTAAAGGTAAAGCTTAACTAGCTAAGCTTAATAGCTTGCAATTTATCGATTTTTAGCTATTAATTATTTGCTAAGCCCTTTAAATAGTTTAAAGCAGCTTTAACATTACTAGTAGTAAGTACTAATTAAGCGTAAACCGGGGCTTTGCAAGCACGCTTTAAAGTTATTATATTAAGTAACTTAATAGCTTTACATGGCTCGATTTTCGATTTAAATAGTATATTTAAGTTGCTATACACGTTCTTGCTATGCTAAGGGTGTTTTTGCTAAATAAATTTGCTAAAAGCTTGCGCTCGAGAAGAGTTTTTCCGGTTTATAGTTCTAATAAAGCTAGCTAAAGCTTTACAAGAAATAGCTTTAGCTTTCTTTATATCCTTTATAGCTTCGATAAATGCCTTATTTTAAATATTATACGCCGCTAAAGCGTCTCCTTTTAATCTGAGAGCTTCTTTATTTTAGACTATATCTTTTTAGCTTATAATTACATCCTTTACCTTATCTTTACTTTATAATAATATAATATTAAACGTTATAATCGCAATAGCTTTTTCTTTATCCGGGAAGTTCTTAATAATATTTAAGGCTTACGCTAGACTTATAACTTTTATATTAGCAATTTGTAGCTTTATAAGTTTATAAGGTGCAAATGCATAGCGCGCAACTAAGAGCTCTTCGTTTTTAGCTTATTTAGCGGGGGTTTGCTTTGCGCTCGAGATTTCGGCTTCGTTTTCTTGTATTTTATAAGGATTTTAATATTCTTGCAAAGTGTAAGATATATAAGTAAGTTGTAAGGTTATAAAGCGTAAATGTAAGGTTATATAAGTTTTAGTAAAGGTAAATATTTATTACTTTATAAAATCGACTAGTTTATAACTAAAAGTAGAGTTTTAAATACTATAAGCTTTTAAATGTGTAAAATAAGAAGAAAAATTAAGGAGAAAGTCTCTTCTTTAAAGTGCGAGTCCTTTGTTATATAAGAGTAAAGGTAAGTTAATGCTATATGCAAAAAAAGTCTTTTATAATATGTTTGCTTAAAGAGAAAAAGCAATTATAATACTAAAAAATAAAGGGTTTAAGGCGAATATATATAGCTTTAAGGACTCGATTAAATTAAGGAATAAATTAAAGGTTTTTAAAGGTAAAGGGAATGCAAAAAGCGAGTATAAGTTAGCCTTATCCCTCTTATATTTATTGCTCGTCTCGAGCAAGTAAAAGTAAAGTAAGTAAAAGTTTTTAGTAAAGAAACGCGAGTATAAGTTAAAAGTAAATAGAAAATATAAGAAACTTTATATATAATATAAGAAACTTTATATATAACAAAGGAAACTTTATATATAACAAAGGAAATTAGGTATATATAATAAAGGAAATAAATAAAAAGAGCTTAAGTAATTAAATGTAAAAGCAAGAAGTAACTAAAAGCTAAAATAAGAAAGAAATGCCGGGTTCTCCCTTAAAATAAATCTTATAATTACCTTTCCTCTTTTAACAACACCTCCTCTTATAGTTACTATTAGCATCTTAATAGCTTAAGGTATAGTAATATTATTAGAGTCTTATTTTAACTAGTTATAAAGTTTCTTTACCTTTTTTAGCTATAGCTTATAACTTTTAAGTTCCTTTACTTATACTTTAATAGTTATAGCTATAATTTTATTATTATTGTCATTTTTTCCGGTTACGGTTAAATAGAGGGCTTTATTTAGTGTTTTTGTTGTTATTAGTCTTCTAATTTTATTATTATCCCGTATTTGATGCTTTTAATATAGCTTTTAATATTACTTGCGGCTTAAATTAGCTTTTGCTAATTAATTACATTTGCAAACTATAATTTTTGATTAAGTCTTAGCTTAAGTAAAGTTTAATTTTAAGTAATATAATCCTTTTTAAGTTATTCTTGTGTTTTAAAGTATATATAAATCGAAGTTTAAGCATTAGTAGTTATATATTTATAGTCGATAATAGCCTTTACTCTTAGTCTTTATCTTTACTTGCTAACTTAGCTTCGTTTTAGTTATTATCGAAACGGATATACTTCTCCTTTTTAAATTTAAGGAGTTTTAAGACTTATACGACGATTTTAGTATCTTTTTCGATTTTTTAAGTAGTTTTAGCGTAAAACTTTATAACAGCTTTTTCTTTTAATTTTGCATTAGTCCGGAATTTAACTTCTTTAAAAGCAAGCTCCGGTACTTTATCCTTATAAGAATATTAGTATTAATCTCTCTTAATAAACTACTTTAGTCGGTTTCTTGCATATATGTAGCATAAGAGAGTCTTGTCTAATTCTTTTAATATATAAGTCCCTTTTAACTAGTTTGCTTCTTTAACTTTATATAGCTTTAGCTACTAGTATAAAAGCTTAATGTTTTTAGACTTGTCTTAATTAATATTCTTAATATTGTATATTAAAACAAGATCTTTAGCTTAAATTAATTTCTTACAAATTTAATACTTAGCATTAAAGTTAGCTTTGCTTTTAGCACGTTATCGAGTTTTTTATAACCTAAATTCTTTAATGTTTTTATTACGTATTTAAATTTGTTATATATAAAGCTATAGTAAGGTCGATTAATTATAGACTTTATCTTATTTAAAAGTTCTTTAAGTAAAGTAACAGGTTTTTATTAGAAGTATTACTTTTTTGCTATAAACTATATAAAAAGGAGTAAAGCTTATAAGGCTATATATAGTAGTTTTGTTAGCAAAAAGCACTTAAAGTAAAAGGTTTACTTATAGTTTCTTTCCTTTTATGCTTAAAGCAATTAGAGCTAATATAATTAGTTAATGCCCACGCTTTACTATTTTATTAGCTTTAGTATTATATGCAAAGATTATAATCTTATAAATCCTTAGCTTTTGAAGCTCTTTAATTATAAAACCTTTAAATTTAGTACTGCTATCGACTTTAAGTTTTTTAAATAAACTATACTAATAGATTACTTTAGTCTAAATAAACTTTATAATCTTTTTGCTAGTAGGATTCTTTATAAGTTTAGCTTTTAGCTATTTAAAGAAGTTATCTTTAGCTATTACTAGATAGTTATAGCCTTTATATTCGGGTAGCTTTATAACGTTTATACTAATATAGTAAAAAAGAGGAATAGCTTTTATAGGAAATAAGGCTTTTTTTATTATTGCTTATACTTATATTAATATACTTTGCAAGAATTGTAATACTTGCGGACATTATCGTAAGAACCCTCTTAATAATATTTGCATACTAGCCTTGTAAAAGTAATCTCTTAGCCCGAATAGCTAATTTTGTTATATAACTCTTTTATAACCTTTGCTTTTTAAGCTAAATTATTAAGAATTAAACGCGGGAAGTACGTTTTGCACTCGTTTTTTTATAATTGCTTGTCGTATATGCTATAATTTAGTGCTTTTTTCTTTAGTTTATAAAATTTGCTTTTAAATATGTTTTTAAGCTTGGCTAGTGTAGTTAAATACCTCGCAATTGCTTAAAATCGCTTTAAATAGCTCTTATTAAGCGGATTAATTAATATAAAACTATTAATTGCGTTTTAGAGTATTAATATAAAGTAATGCATAATATTGTAATTATTAGTTATATAGCTCCGAATAGCTTTTCGCTTAAGTGCTTAAAATGTAAAGCTGCTTTAAAAGGGGGAATTCCCCCTTTAAAGGCGGCCTAAAAAATAAAGCTCGCTTTTAAAGTAAGGCTTTAACTTGTAAGTTTTAGCTAAGCGAGGCTTCGGCTAATTAGATTGCGCATTGCATTTAATATTGCAACGTTTTACTATTTTTGCGCTTTTAGTAACTAATTAAATGCTAACTGCATTAAGCTTTAATGTAATAAATTTATCGATATTTAAATTATCCTTTAAATTATCTTTATAATAAGGGTGCTAAGATAGTCTATCGGCTATAATATACTTTTTACCCTTTATATAATATACCTTAAAGTCAAATAGCTTAATTTAAGCAAGCTAGCGTATAACTAAAGCTTTAAAAAGGTTAATAGTTGCCCGATTTAGCTAAGCAACAAGCGTATTAGCGTTTATTTCTAAGATAAAGTAAATATTATATAGCTAAAATTGCAGTTTTTATAAAGCTTTAAAAACCTTTTTGCATTCTCTTTTAATAGTATTATAGCTTTATTCGGCTTAGTTTTATATTCTTAATTTGTACTTAGCAACTTTCTTGCATCTTTTATTATTATATTAGCTTAAAACTACTCTTTATCCGAATAAGCTAGCGTTTATAGCTAAGATAATAAGTCTTTATAACTTTGCTAAGTTGTAATATAGCTTATAAAGTAATAGCGTAGTAATAAGTTTTTTTTAGAAAGTTTATATTGCCTTAATTTATTCTTCCCCTTATAAGAAGGGCTCTCTTTTTTTAAGTAGTCGATAAATTAATTTAGCTATTATAGCGTACGCTTCGATTTAAATTTTATAATATACGCAAATTCTTAAGAATGCCTTAGCTTTTATAATATTGTTGCACTAGTGCTAGTCTAAGATTTTACTAACTTTAGTAGTAATAAGGCTTTTTCTTTTAAACTTATATATAAAACTTATAATACTTATACTATTATAGCAAAATTGTGATTTAAGTTTAATAGAAGCTTTAGCTCGTTTAATCCGATTTAAGGCTTTATTTAAGTTTTATAAATGCTCGAATATAAATCGATAAACCCTAAAAAGCTTTAATTTTCTATTATAGTCGGTATATAGCCCTTTTACTTTAATATTATCGATAAATGGCATAGCTATAGCTAGAAATAAGTCTTTTAAGATTGTTATTATTACTTATACAAACTAGGCTATTAAATTAGTAGCTTTTTGTAATAAAGTAGTTATTTTAAGTAAGCTAAGAGGGGTTATAAAAGCTATTATATCCTTGCTTTTAACATTTAAGGTAAGCTAATTATATTTAAAAAAGAAATCGATTAAAGAAGTATATTAGCATTTAGCGAATTCCTTTAAAAACTTGTTTACTAATAAAGGCATATTAATATCTTATAAAATAATAAAATTCATCTTTATTGCCGCGTTAATAAATTTATAAGTGCTAGCTAATTTCTTAGCAACTAAGAATTAAGGGTTTTTGTAAAGTTTATTGCATTTTTTTAATACTTCTCGGTTTAAGCGTTTTAATAGCATTTTCACTATTACTAGCACTAAAGCCTTAAAGCAAAGGAAGTTCTTTTCTTGCTAAGCTTTATACAATATTATCTTAATAAGAATAGGGGGGCTAATATCTTTATAAATCTTTCTTACTTCTTTTTAGTCGAACGCAATAGCACCTTCGCAATTAATTATTAATTCTTCGAATATAGCCCTTTCCTTCTCTTAAAGCTAATCTTTAGTATCTAGTTATGCTAATTGTTTTAGTATAAGATATAAGCTTCTCGGTATTATAGTAAAGCGTAAAAGTAAGTAATCTTAGTATTTGCCCACTTGCTCTTATAGGGTGTCTTGTGCTTTAAATCGCTTATACTAATTAGATCGTCTTTTAAGTCCTTTTTTTATTTTATTATTCTTATTAACTAGCTATACCTTTTTAGCTTTTAGTTTATAAATACTATTTGCTAAGAGCGTAAAGGGCACGCTTATAAGGTCTTATAATGCAATAGCCATTTTCTCTAATTTTACCTATTTTAGCGTACTTATATGCAAGATCTTCTTGCTTTTGTCCTTATCTCTTAAGTATAGCGATATTCCCTCTAATTTATTAAAAAACTATAAAAACTCTAGAAACTTTAATCCTTTATTCTTAGCTTTAAAGATAAAACTAGCTAGTATCGAATAGTATAATTCTACTTTAGCATCCGGAATATTAGTGTTTAAAATATTTATTACTTATTTTTGTGTTATATCCGGGAAGTGCTTTATAAGAGCTAAAATGAAAGCGTTTTCTATAGCTCTTATATCCAAAAAAATTAGTAACGCTAGTCTTAAAATTATAAAACTCTTCTAAAAACCCCGGAATAACTTTTACTCCCTTAATACTCTTTCCGGTTAAAGCATTAAGCCCTAGTTTTCTTCTTCTTTATCTTCATTACCCGAGTCTACTTCCTCGATTTTAGGTTAAAGGTCTTGCCGGAATTAAACCCTCCTTTTAAAGATGCTCTTTAATAGTAAAACAATTATAATTATATAAGCATTCTTTAAGTCTTTTAAGTTAATAAATGTATTATCTTATAAACTATTATCTTTATAGTTTATAGCTATTTTCATCTTGCTAATAAACGGCATCCCTAATAAAGTCTTAAGAAAATTATCGATTAAGAAGAATATATCCTTGCAACTAATCCCCTTTACAATCTCGATCTTAATCTTAATTACGCTAGCAAAACCGAATTAGTTTCTTATAACTATAAATATAATAAAGGTATTAACGCTATAAATAATATAGCTTAAGTTCTTAGCTATCTTTATAGATAAGATATTGCATTTAGCTCTAGTATTTAGCATACTATAGCATTTTATTTCTTTGCTAAGGCTATATAATAAAAACCGAAGTTGAGGGGATATAATAATGCTCTTCTTCGAGATAAGAGTCTTAAAATTAAATGTAGCTATATTTCCTTAAAGCATATAACTAGTTACTTAAGCCGGCTAAGTTATATTTTATATTATACGTTTTAGTCTATTAGCTATAGCAATTATCTTAGTTATTTTTTTAATTTCCTCGGCTATATATATAGCTATTATATTTCTTATTCTTAAGATTGTCATATAAGCTTAGTTATCCCTTACTTATTAGTGCTAAATCGTAGCTATAAGATTGGGAGTTTTAAGAGCGTCGATAATTATTTTTACCCCTTTTTGCATATATAGAAGCGGAATAGTTGCTTTCTTCGATTGTGGAATAGGCTCTTCTTATAAAGTGTTAACTAGTTTTAATTCTTTATTAAAAGCTAAGTTAAGGTTTATATCTTATAAAGGTCTAATATCCCTTTTAACTCCTAATATAGCAAATCTCTAGCTTTTAGCTTGCAAGAGCCTTTCCTTTGCTCGAGCTCGTTGCTTTATAATATCTTAAGCAGTTTATAGTCCTTTTCCCTTTGCTTTTAAAGATCTTATAGCATTAATAGATAATATAAAATATATTATATCTTTATATATATTACTAATAAAGATATTATCCTTATTTATAATATTTACGCAATTACTTTTAATAATAAGAACATTGTCCGTGTCTCGACGCAAAATCTCTTTACTCTTATATAAATTGCTAAGTGTAAAAGGGGCTTAAGACTTGTTTCTTTTATAGTTATTAAGCTAAATATCATTTTATAGTTATTAAGCATTTGCAAGTCGCATTAACATATTATAATTATACTCCCCTCCTTAAAGCTAAGTCTTAATCTAGTCGAACTAACGCTAATTGTTTTATAAAATAAGAGGTATAAAGGGGCAATTAAGGTCTTATTTTCCTTTATACTAGTTATAGCTATCCTTATAAATGCACTTAAAGTTAATTAGCTTTTATATTAATAAATAATTATTTAAGTGCATATAATTATAGTTAAGATTTATAGTATCGTCTCAATCCCTTTTAAAATACCTTAAATAGTTTTTGTCAAATAATTAAAATATAGCATTAATTTGAGCTATATTTTGCTAAGAATCCGGGTAAGGGCAATTACTATTAGTTAATATAAATGCTCCCCCTCCTCTTTTATAATAATAACTACCTTGACCTCGACTATATCTACCGAAACCCCCTTTATTATAATAACTTTTAAATGCTTAAATATCTCTTAAGTTATTAATTGTAAAGAGTATAAACTAAATCTTATTAGTAATAGCGGCAATCGAAGCATTAATAGCCTTTTGCAAATCTTTTTAAGTAACGGATAAAATTAATAGTTTTTGTAATTCTTTTATTAGTTAATCGATTTTATTAGCCGGTTTCTTAAGCCTTATTATCCTAAGAATAAGAACCTTCGACACTTTACTAGCTTTAATAAGTTCCTTTACTAATATAAGCATAATTAGAGGTAAAGGAAGGGCGTATTTATTATTTGTCGTAAGCATTATATCTTATACGACCGCATCGAGGTATTTTTAGCGTAGCTAAGAGTATTTTAAGTCGTTGGCCTCGTTATACTTGCGTCTCTTCTCCTTATATTTATACGCAAATATAGCGATTTTATGCATTTTGCTATAATTATAAGTTAATATGTTTATAAGCTTATAGTTAAAGTCCTTAAAGATCCTGTCCTTAACTTAAAAAGGAAGACCTTTTATAAACTCTTAGTACTAGTAATTGCTATCTAATTCCTTTCTCTTTACTAGTTTAATCGATACCTTATAAAACAAGTCGACAAAGGTCTTAGTAATAATATGCTTTCCTTAAGACTAAGCAATAATTCGATTTAAGAAATTATAACTAATTTTAAGGGTTTCTTAGTTATATTCTTTATACTCCTTCTTTAAAGCCGCGTAAAACTTAGCTTTATTATACTTGTTAAAGCTATTAGTATAATATTCTAGTATAGCCTTAACTTAGTCTTTATATAATAGTAAAATATATTTAATAATACGCTCTCTTTTTGTGGTTATAAAGACTTAATAGTCCTTGCATATATTAGTATATTGCTTTAAAAAGGTAAAGATGTTATTACCCTTAAATTACAAGGCTCCTTATACTTTAAGTAAAGGAAGGTATAATCTAAGAACTAACACGTACTTGTTATCTTTTATTATGTTTATATTTGGCATTAGAATAGTGGGCTCGTCTTTTAAGGATATAAACTAAAGCGTGGGTTGCTATGCTAGCAAATTATAAGGGGAACTAGTAGTTGCTATGCTTAATTTAAAGGTTAATTAAGCGGTGTTTTTAGTTAAAATAAGTGATAAACGTTTTAATAAGTCCTTTAAAGCTTGTTTTTTGCTATCTCGATCGCTTATGCTATTTTGTTCTTATTTTTTTGCTTTTAGCTATATTTGCGGCTTCTTCTCTCTTTTCTTCCTTTTAACTATTATATCCCTTTAAAGGATTATAACCCCCTTTATAGTATTATCCTTTTATTTATGCTATAGCTTTATAGCTATTTCGTGTTTATAT
>Ga0302221_10002801_pt1 | contig 10737 bp, 3 predicted proteins | sample II_Palsa_E2_1_FD_193517 | JGI IMG/M metagenome (GOLD analysis project Ga0302221, IMG submission 193517) | Peat permafrost microbial communities from Stordalen Mire near Abisko, Sweden - II_Palsa_E2_1 | ecosystem: Environmental > Terrestrial > Soil > Palsa > Peat permafrost | place: Sweden...
GTAGTTCTCTTCGGCTCCCAACCCCAAGGCGAATGTCTTCATCATACGGCGAGCGAGAATCATCCTTTGGAATTGATATTTCTCAAGGACCTCCTTGAAATGTGGTTGGTTTACTGGGAATCGATTATGTTGCCCCACACACAAAGCGCGCTGCTCAGGCGTGAGCTTTGGGGGTTCTGGATCTTTGTCGCAATCATAACTGTAAAGGAACGAACCCTTCTTCTCTATATGAATATCGAGTTAACAGAGTCTTCAGCAGGTGATTGCACAAAAGCAGTACTCACGGACTATCCCATTGGGTGTGTTGGTATAATGGATGTCATATCCTCGCAAAGTCTCGCTCTTATAAACATAGTCTGCCATTTTGTCCTCAAGTGGAAGAGCATGATACTGGCACGAAACCTCGAACATCTCGTCAACTAGCTCTTGTGGAACACCATGGTTTTTAATGTACATAAACCTGCACTACACATTAATTCAAGTAAATAAACGAGCGAACGGGAGTATAACGAACCCGACTTCCTTGCAGATGACAGCAACTTCTTGAGCTACGCGCAACCGTTCCTCAAATGAATCACTGAAGATACCTGCAATATTTACTATGGGAATCTCATCGAAAGTTTTTACGGCTTTCTCGCCTGTCAAGATTTCACGCTTGTTATTAAAGTGGTTGTCCTTGAAAAAATACTCGTACTTGGGCTCTTCGGCTTTTGGGGCTTCTAACATAGTAGTCGACATGTTGCTGACGGTGCAATCACTTGCTTTTGAAGATCAGAATAGTTTACCTGCGACGAACAAGGTCCCTGAAAATGATGTTTCTGAGACATAGTCTGGCAAATATATATTGACTGTCGTAGTCTGCAGGGAGACGAATATGACACAACAGCTCATCTCACCCCACCCTTGGTTGTAGGAGCTGTTACTCCTTATCGGACGTGTAGACAAGCTTCGCGGCAAAGATATAGAATTGCGGGGCAAACGGTTCAGAAATTCAGCTCGAATGGGATAAATTCGCGAAGGAAGCCTGGAGATACATCGAACACAGCCTATCAAACGCACTCGATTATACTTAAGCAAAACTGCTTGGTTTTGTCTTGAGCGCGAGGTTATCACGTAGAGCTTCGTAGTCAATTATGTGAGCGTAGTAATAGTATTGTATCCTTTATTAAAGAGCTTGAGAATATAAAGAAGTGACGCTTGATTTTATAAAGGTAAGAGGGCACTGAAGCTTAAATACAGAAGGAGGCTTAGCGTACTACGGGCTGTAACTTTATAGGGGTTTTAGCGTGACACACCCCTTAAGCGAGGCGCTAAAAGCGGGGTCGCATATATTAAATCAACGACGTATATAGACTTAAATCAAGCTCGATTCAAAACAATAATGATTCGAATACTATTCAAACAACCTCGAACACTGTCTATTCAACTCTTAAGAAAGCTTGTCTATAATGCCTTTGAAACGCTCAATAAAAGCGAAGCGCGCTAAGAATCTAGTGGCTACGCATAGTATGAAAACATCAGATAAGCCTTCTTTTAAAATCATCAAAAGACAAGTTCACAATTAACGCGTTTAAAGCTCGTCTTAAAGGTTTAACTTCTTTAATTAAAAGAAGCAAATCAGTTCATATTCAAGGCATTCTAACTTACAGTCTTATTATTTGCGTCGCTCTTTAAATCATTAATTAAGATCAAGATGAGCTCAGTACTAGTTCAGAGTATAAATCTAGTCAAGTCAGTGTTCGCTTTCTTAATCAAATCATAAGTTTTTATATAGCTTTTTATGACTTTTGAGTTTAAAGCTGAACGATTCTTTTATTTTTAAGCTTCGGAATATGAAAATACGCCTCTTAATACACGGAATCTTAAGCGCTCTGAAAATAAAGATGATTCTGAGAGCGACGTATATAATAAAGAGAAGAGCTTTATTTATTTAGCCTGTCTTCACTCAGCTTTAATTAAACGCTTTAATAAACATTATTACGATATCGCTGTCGGTCGTTCGTTTAAATATAAGCGTTATTACCGTTAATCTCATACTTACCGTCTTATTCCGGAATATATTTTACTTACAGCTTAGAAGTTCTTTAAAGTTTATTGAGATAAGCGTACTTTTAATATAAAGAAAGTATATTCTTTAATATTTCTAGGTTTTTTAAGCTTAATTCTGACTTAATGAAATAAAATAAAGAGTAGAGAAACGTTTACTTAAAGTTATTAAAGTTAAATCTTAATACTATAAATAATATAATTAAAGAAAGTCCTGCGATTAAATAAAACGTTAATATAAAAGAACCGGTTGAAATGTTTAAAGATAAAGCACGGACTACTCTTTATACTGCCTTCACTTATTACTTTAATAATATAATAAACTTCATTTTCGGTTAAAAGGCTTATTTTTAATGTTTTTAATGTTTTCAGTATTTTAAATACTTGTTTATTACTCGCTTATAGACTTAAGCTTTAAGAATCATAAGTTTCTTCTTTTAATACTTCGTATTCTTATAATCTAAGCTTTTAAAAGTATATACTTAGCCGATATAATACATTCAAATCTCAAATAATAATCTTTAACCGATTTCATCTTTTATTATTTAAGCTCACACTCTTTAATATTTCAATGATTTTATACCGCTCTTATACTATATAAAATAAAGAAAAATATAAAAGAAAAACTTTAAATAAGTATATATTTATATTATTTAAAAGCTTACGCTTTATTCTAGTTTTTTTTAAAAGAGCTTTTATATCTTAAAGATTTAAAACGCTTTTAAAGTATTCAAACTTATATCGAAGAAGATTCTTTATTAAACCATTTATTAATATATTACTTATTTTAAGATATTTTATTTAAAACGATCCTTTTTAATACTCTTGACGAAGCTATATATTATTGACATTAATATAACGAAACGTTATAAAGATTCTCTCGTTCTCTTTAATAATAAGTTTAATCGTCTATTTATTATCGTAAAAGATCGTTTATAATTGACTAAACTCTAATTATATCTTATAAAACAGTTTTTATAGAGTTATAATCTCTTTTATAATAAGCTTTACTCTTTTTATCTCGGCTTTAATAATTAAAGTAATAATAATGTTTTATTTAACTACTTTTTAAATTATAAGACCATTGAAAAAAAAGATCGTATAACTGTAAAAAGAGTGCTTTATTTCTTTATCATTTATAAAAGAAGCGTCTGAAGTTATTAATAAACTCGTGTTTAATAACTTAATAAAGTATATAATATTAAAGAAGCGTGTTTTAAAAAGATATCGAATCGTTTAATTTATTACCGTAAAATAGTCCTCGTTAAAGTTTATAAAGAATCGAGATAATTAAGCGGTTATAAAAGCAACGTTTAAACAGATTATAATCGTTATATATAATACGGATTTAACCCGCTTTTGATATTGCTTAATTTATTCTTTTAAAGCTTGACTTTTATTCTTTTTAAACTTAAAGAATAATAGCGGTGTATTAAAGCATTTTCTATTAAAGAGATCGAATCTCTTTATAATCTTTTTAATATAAGTATTATATACGAACTAAAGCTTCTTTATAACTCGGTCTTTAATTACTCTCACTTTTAAGAATTATTTCACGTCTTTATATAATTTAAAGTCGTATATTTAATATATATTATTTATAATCGTTTAAGTTTAATTTTTATTATCTTTGTGATATATAATTTATATGTCGTTTATAAAAAAGATAATAAAGATCTTTTAATCTTAAGTTATATATATATAAGGCTCTTTTTTAATAGATTCGAGTTTGAGCTTAATAAATATAAAAATAAACTCTTTATATTAAAGTAAAGACGAGTTTATTAAACCGTATAAAGCTTATTTTACTTTGACGAATATCCTCGACATAAAGAAACCGTTTAATATATAATAAGTTATAATAAGTCCGTCTGACTATCTCGAAGCGTATATAAATATATTAATAACGTCGTATTACTTGACTTTAAAATCGAAGTACGTTATAATTACTATTTTTATTTTAAATAAGCGTAATATGAGTATTATAATATAAATTGACAGAATCGTATCGTTTTTTTATAAATCTTTATATATAACGAGCTTTAAATAATATTTTATAAATATGTCTTTAACGTTTATTTTATACGTAAAGACTTATTTTAATAATAAAAAACTCGACCGAGCTTCAGTTTTTAATATCACTTTTTAATAATTCCTTTTCTTTAAGTTCTGTATTTTTAACGTTATATTTATTTTAAAAAGCGGTCTTAACGAGTGATTTTTAAGCTCTTTTTAAGACTTTAATTTAATTAAAAAGTCGTTTTAATATATAAATAAAGTGTTTATAATTAGTTTTAAAGTAAAGTTTTCAAATATTAAACGAGCCTTTTATTCTTATTCGGGCTTATAATTGACTATTTATATAATAATAATATATATAAAATAAAATATATCGCTCTTTTAAAACACTTTCTTTTAACTCGGCTATATATATATAAAGAACGATTTTATATATTTTAATATAGTTTAAGTTAAATTTATACTAATTAATATAATTAATAATACTTCGCTTATAATTGCGAATATTAAGCTTATTAAACTGTCTTTTACTTTATTATTATTATTACTCTTTAACTTCTTTCTTTATAAACGGCGACTTAAATATATTCTTTTATAAAGCTTTTTATTATACGTTTATTTTAACTTTATAAAAACTATTATTAAATCATTTTATACTTGATCCGATAATAGTGATTCTTTTTAAGCCTTTTAAATAAAGCGCGTATACTTATAAAGTCTTAAGTCACTTATTTTATTACTCACTTTTTTTATATCAATGACAATTATATCGTTATTATAATCAAAAGTAATATAATAAAGTCGAAAGGCTTATATTGTAAAGAATAGAATTGGAGTTGAACTGTTTAAAGATTGAAGTTATAAAAAAAGCCCTTTTTTATATTGACTAGCGCTTCCGCTTATATTATATGACTACGTTATATGACTTGACCCTTGATTCTGACAATACTATTCTAAGAGCCATTGATCCCTATTATAATAGTTTTATAAATATTATTTCTAGTTATTTCACTTTTTATTACGACTGTCTTTAATATATTATCAAAAGACTCTAATATAAATTCAGAGATTAAAAGTCTTATACTCGAATTTAAAGAGTTTTTTACTCTCAACTTCTGGCTTATTGAATCTTAAGGCTCTATGACTATAGTCTTTAAACTTAAAGCTTTTAATTAATGAATTAAAATATTATTTGACTCACTTTTTAATTATTATACAACGTCTCCGGTCTCGATAAGCTTTATATCTTATAAACCGAGATTCTTTAATATTAATCCAACGTTTTAAATTAAATCTATTATATCTTCGATCTTTTATATTATAAAGCGTATAACTTTAAATAGTTGGCCGACCGCTTTCTTTTAATCGAGATTATAAAATAAATCTTCGTCGAATCTTATATTCCGTAATATAATAATTCAATCGAGTTTAAAGACTTAGATTTTATATATATTAAATATATAATATTTAATTAAATATCCGATATACTTTTTAATATTAACTTTAAAAGCTTTATATTCTTTATCCGCTTTTTTTTCTTTTTTTAAAAGATATACTCGAGCTTTATATATATATATTCCCTTTTAATTTGACTTTAAATCAATTGTAATCTTATTAACGAATTACGGATTATATTAATAAAAGTAATTATAAAATTAATTAATAAACATCTCGTTAAATAAAGTTATTTCGTCGTTTTCTTTAAGACGAGTATTTAAAAGAGAGCGATTATAAAGATATATAACCGTAAATATTAATTCTAATTATAGTTTAATTAAAAGGTTTATACTTTTATAAACTTTAATCAAGCGCGTAATCACTTTTTACTCTACTCGTTTTATGAGTTTATTATTTTCGTGAATATAAATTAAAGAGAGCTCGAACTCGATTCCTTCGTCTTTAATTTATTATATATATTTTATAACACTCTTTTAATAAATCACCGAAGTGTCGTTGTTATATTTAATAACGTATATAAAAAGACTATACTGTCTTTAAATTTAACGCTCAAACTCTTTAATAGTCTTAAAGATTATAACTCTTTTTTTATTAATAAGTATAAACTTAAAAAGCTTTTTATTATATTCGTCTTTAATTAAAAAAAGGTATTTAATTCTATTATATCCTTTTTTAAATTCGAATAAATCTTAAACTATATATTAAAAGAGTTTTAATGATCGGTGTTTTGATAATTTATAAGAAACGACTTATTTTACGTATATTATAATATATTATTTATATTTAATAAAAGGTATACTTTAGATTTTCACGTTTTAAATATAATAAATTAATCTCTTTAACGCTTTTAATCTTAAGTACTTTAAGCGATCGTATTAATACTATATAAAGTCGCTCTTTAATTTAAAGTAGTCTTTTAATAAACGGTATAAATATTTCACTTTTCTTTTAAATATTAAGAATATTAAGTTATTAATTAATTGATTATTAATTAAAGTATAAAAGTAAGAGAAAAAAGACTTTAATTCTATAAATATTAAGTTATACTTATGCTTTAACTTCATTAAAATAATACTCTCTTTAAGTGTTTTAAAACGAAGAATATAATCAAACTCGTTATATTATATATTCGTTAATAAAAGCTTAGCCTCAGAAATAATATTAATATAAAACTCTTTAATAATAGTTATATTATTTAAAACGAGGTCCTTTTTATTATTACCACTTATTTTATTAAAGATTCTTTTAAATATACGAGTTTTATAATTAAAGATAAATAAGTTTTTAAAGCCGCTTTTAACTGTTTTTATTCTTATTACTTTAATGAAAATGCTCGGCTCGAGCTTTATAATCTCATTAACGAGATTAAACGTATTGTAATTGTCGAATAAAGTATTATTAACGAGTTTATACCGTCTTTAATTAAAAGCGTAAACTTTTAAAGATTCGTATTCTTCGAAGAGTAATAAGTCAATTGCCGCGTTTATTGTAATCGGGCCTTTTATAGTTTCGGTTTTGTCGGTTTTATTGTCTTTCTTAAAATCGTTATTAGTTTTTGACTTAGATTTTAATGAAGACTTATTAGAAAAACCGTTAATAACGTTATTAAATAAAGCTTTTTATCTTTATAAAATAAGTTATTATTTTAATTACTTTTAACGTAACTCGTTAAAGCGTTCTTTAATGCCGTTAATCTGAGTTTGACTTAAAGTCTTTTATTATTTTCGGTCTGTCTTTTTAATAATAACGAGTTTTAAATAATAATACTCTTAAAGTTATTAATAATGTCAGTGAATTGAATTAATAAGACAAAGGCATTTATATCTTTTATTTCTTGAACTCGTATTACTATTTAAATATAAACCGAGTATAATAAAGACTTTATACTTTTTAATTAAAGGATTTATTATAATAATTAAAAATAGCCTTTTAAACGTCTTTAAGTTTAAGTTTAATAATTTAAACTCGTTGTTCTTTAAGAGTTATATATAATATAAATAAGCTTATTCCGGATTCATTTTAATTTTAATTATTATAAAGAACTCTTTAATAATAAGCGCTCTTTTAACTTCGGGTATGTCAAAAAAAATAGCTTTATTATAAGCTTTGAATTAATTATAATATTATTTGACGGGGTTAACGCTTTTTAAATGAGTTTATTTAAAAACTAAGCGATACTCTTCAAGTACTTAGTTTTGAACGCTTATATATAATAAAGCCAATAAGTCTTTAAACGTAATTGCATTATATTATATAAGCTCGGCTTATATTATTAAAAGTATTTTAAAGTCGACAATGCTTTTAATTTAATTAAAGATTGAATTAGTCTTAAAATTATATCGCTTTTCGTTTATAAAGTCGATAATATATTGTTTAAAAAGCATAATATACTCTTCGTCAACGTTTTTATACGTAGTAATAAAAGGCTTTTTTAATTGTCTTATAATATGAGCTTAAAACTCTTCTTTTGTCAAAGAATTAACTTTAGATTCTTATGTTTTATAGTCTTTTATTTACTCGTTAAGTCGCTCATTTATAAAAGTATCTTAAAAGTATTATATTATAATAAGCTTTCGAAGTATAATCGGTTTAAAAAGAGTATTATCGTCGTTAAAATCGATATATTCTTAAATATAAGCTTATTTATAATAGAACGCGAACTATATATATTATTTAAATTAATCTCTTTTAAAAGTAAGTTTAATATTTATATTAAAGAAGTCCGATATTATTTTAAATAAAAAAAAACTTCGTTTTAATACGATAAAAGATTTAAAGTAAATAAAGTAAAAGATACGGAGTAAAGAAATATATTAATATAATAATTATTACGAAATCTAAGCTTAGAATTATTATATAGAGCTTTATAGTCAATTATATTGTAATAAGGCAGTTTTAAACGCTTCGACCTTTTTTTTAAATATTTTTTTAAACGGGAAGTTTTTATAAGAGTGATTGATTAAAGTTAATAACTTAAAGACTTTAATTATAAAAATACGATTTATAATTATACTACTTATAATATATTATATAAGCTTCAATTGACAGTATCTTTTACGCATTTAATAATGTTTTTTATTAATATAATTCGGTCTTATAATAGCCCGGCTCTTTTTTTTTATATTAATACGGCTTTTATAAACTTTTTATATTAAAATAATAAGATTTAATTATAAAGACAATTAAAGACAAATAATAGACCATTATAATAATAAAAGAAGAGCGAGGAATAAAAGACAATAAAGACATAACATTTTTAAAACTAATGACTTAATTTAAACATTTAATTATCACTTATATAAACTATTTAAAAGAGAATAAAAAGTCAAGCCCTTATTTATCAAAATAAGTCATACTTATAATAAATAGCGAAAAAACAGAAATATCAAAAGGAAATAAAGTTATTATCGCTTTGAGTTATAATATAAAGGCGGAGATTGACTTTAAAATAAAGAGAGCCTTTGTATTTAATATTAATAAAGTTAAAAGAAGAGTTAATATATTAAAAAAGAGATTAAAGAGAATATCTTCAATCTCTTTATCAAAAGAGGCTAAGAATAATATAATATTAAAAGAAAGGAAGTAGAAAAAAAGTCTAGTCTTAAGTTTAAAGACTTAAAAAAAGATATAATATAAAGATAAAAATTAAAAAATAAGACACTTTTACGAGAAATATATATTATTAAAGTCAAGGAATACGTGGAAAAGAGTATATATAAGTATAAATGACTTTAAATTACGACTTTATATAATATTAATCTCTGTTTTAAATGCTTTAATAAATATAATAAAAGTGATTATAAAAGACTTTTACTTTAATTGTCAAAGCGACTCGCAATACTTATATTATATTAATAGAAAAGGGTAAGAGAGAAAATCAAAGAAGAAGAGGCCTCTCTCTTTATAAAAAGATATAATTGAATTTAAAAATATATAAGAAATAAATAACTTTAAAGACAGAGACTTAAAAGCAATAAACCTCACTTAATAAAACAATTCACAAGACATATCTTTATAAAAAAGCAATTTAAAAGACTCTTTATATTTAAAAGCGTTATATTTAATATTAAACATATAAAATGATAATAATAGTTTTAATACTTAAAGTATAAATAACTCTTAATATCGAAATCCAAGTCATAAAAGACTAAGTAAACGATAAGACCTTTTTAAAATATATAAACTCGTTATTAAACTCAATTTAAAAGAGAGTGACTAAGAGAGTTCTTTATAAATAAAAAGGATTAAAAGAATAAACTTTAGCGAAAAAGAAGTTTAAAGAGACAACGGACTAATAAATTATAAAGAAAGAGAATTAAACTTAAGAAAGTAAAGAAGATAAAAGAAAAAGACCTGAGAGAGTGATAAGAAAAGAAAAGGAATCGATGATAAAAACCTTATTAATAATATTAAAACTCTTAGATTAAATATTATATTTAAAGTCAAAAAGAACAGAGGTTTTAAAGAAGATAGAAAAGGTTAAGGCCTTAATTAAAAAGGCTTTAAAATATAATAAAGACTTAATATTAAATATCAATTCCCCGGTATATTTATTTAAAAAAGATTTCTTCTCTTTAACTCTTTTTCCGCTCTTATCTTTGATAGTTATAATCTTTTAAACTTCTTTAAACAATAAATAAACGCTTATAACGACTATAAACTCTCGATAAAAAAGAGAAAGAAGAGGTTCTTAAAGTATTATATTATAATAATCAAAGACAAAATTATAGTCTTCTTTAAATAATAAAAAGAGAATTATAACGAAGAGGCCTTTTTTTTTATAGTATAAAAAGCTTATTTAACGACTAATAAAGAATAATATTAAAATTCAAGACTATATTTTTATAACTTTATAAAAAAAGCGAGAAGGCAACTTTTAATTAATTTAAAACAATATTATTTAATATTTAATAAAATAAGTAAGAAGTTTATAAAATAAAGGTTATTAAATATAATTAAACAAGGCTTAAAGTTCTTAAAAAGATTAGTTAATAAAGAAGTAATAAAGAAAATAATTAAGATAATAAGAATAAACGTGACCGATCTTTAAACCGTAAATTATATTAAGTTTTATAAGATCGTTATAAAAGTTATAAAGTTGTACGAAGTCTTAAAGTAATTTAATAAAGAAGTAATTAATATAATCTCAATAAGAAACGAGTTTTTAAACAAATTAATATAAAAAGAAATATAATAATTATTTGCCTTTTAAAT
>Ga0302221_10002802_pt1 | contig 10735 bp, 1 predicted proteins | sample II_Palsa_E2_1_FD_193517 | JGI IMG/M metagenome (GOLD analysis project Ga0302221, IMG submission 193517) | Peat permafrost microbial communities from Stordalen Mire near Abisko, Sweden - II_Palsa_E2_1 | ecosystem: Environmental > Terrestrial > Soil > Palsa > Peat permafrost | place: Sweden...
TACCTCCTTTAGAAATTCTTAATTAATATAACTTTAATATCTTAAACCTTATAAATTAATAACATCGAAGCTAATATAAACGCAGACTAGCTATCCGACATAGATTTTTCATGCTATATAGTTATCGATGACTCTCTTGTAAATTCTATTCTAGAAGCTGCGAAGCTTAGTTTCGAGGAGCCAGAAGCTGCAAAACTATTTGACGAGTTATTACTTCTCGTTAATTCCATTCTAGAAGCTTTCTCCACCTCCTTTGGAAATTCTTGATTAATATGACTTCAATATCTTAGACCCCACAAATCAACAACATCGAAGCTAGCATAAACGCAAACTAGCCATCCGACACAGATTTTTTATGCTATATAGTTATTAATAACTCTCTTGTAAATTCTATTCTAGAAGCTGCGAAGCTTAGTTTCGAGGAGCTAAAAGCTACAAAACTATTTAACGAGTTATTACTTCTCGTTAATTCTATTTTAGAAGCTGCAAAGCTATTTGACGAGGCATTATTTCTTGCTAATTCTATTTTAGAAGCTATAAGACTATTCGGCGAGGCATTCTTTCTTGTTAATTCCACCTTAAAAGCAATAGAGCTAAGTTTCGAATTAGAAACTGCAAAACTATTTAAAAAATTTTGTTTTTTAGATCTTGCTTTAAAAGCTGCAAAGCCGAGCTTCGAATTTTGTCCGCAAGTCTAGTTTATAAATATAAAAACGCAAGATCTTCTTATAAAAGATAGCCGGTTAACTAAAGAGGCCTCAAATAATCCTAGTAATAACGGTAAGCCTAAGCGTTATCTAGTTAGCTTAAATGTAGTATAGCCTTTAAATTTAAGCGTTTTAAGAGCGACTGCTACTAATATTAACAAAGAGTTACAAAATTTAATAGTATAATTAGGCTACTTGCGAAGTTATTATTAGAAATATGAGCTAATAATACGCTAGGACTAAATTTAATAAGACTATAAAGAAAGCGCTCTTGCTCCTTTAATAATAAAGCCTTAGCTAGACTACTAAACCGAGTCAAGTAAATTAAAGCTATCCCCTTAGCTAATAAGCGTTTAAAAAGGCTAAGTAACTAAATTTCTGTCCCCTTAAAGTAAGTCTTAATTATGCTTCTTATATTTAAGCCACATTTAATATATAATAGCAAGCTCGGATGAAATTGCTTCTTATATTAAGTTTACTAGTAAATTAAGCCTTTCTTTAAATGTAATATCGATTGCGCAGAAGCAAAAGTGCTCGGTTAAAGATTATACTATTATATAGTTATCTAATTTAAGTACTAGTATATTAGATTAGCGTTATATAAATGCTTCTTTAAACTTACTTATAAGACTAACTCGAGTTAAGATACTAATTCGTTAATAAACGAGATTAAAAACGTTAATTTAAATATATATTAAAGACGAGAGTTTATAAATAAAAGGGGAATTAAAGCAAATCGATAAGATGCTTTAAGAGAATGCTTAAGAAATGCAAATAGTTAAAGCAAAAGAGGCAAAGATGCTTAAAGAGAACGCTTAAGAAATAAAGCTAATATAAAGGAAGAAGGCAAGAATTATTAAAGAGAACTCTTATAAAAGAAAGCTAATTTAGCAAAGAATAGCAAAGTTAACCGGGTTTAAGGAGCAAATGCTAGCTTAAGATGCTTATAAACACAAGGTAATAGAGGAATAAGAGCATAGCTTTAATTAGTAGAAATTTAAGCAACTTAATTTCTTAATATATATAATTTCTTAAAATTTAAAACCCGGAAACGTTTTACAAGTTACATCTTAGAAAGAGTCTTATTTATATAAATTTTACATTATATATTTTATCTATTAACCTTAGATATTATAAGCATATTAAAAATAACCGAACTTAAATAGATAAAGAAAGCATATTTAAATTTAAAAGTTTTAAGCTAAAGCTTTTAATAGTGTTTTAACTTGTATAATATATAAATAGAATTATAATAGTTAATAATACATCTGTTAAAAAGCGATACTAAAATGTTAAATAATAAGCAAATACACTTAAAATAGTAAAAGAACCTCTTACCTTTTAAATTTCCTTTAATGCTCTTTAAAAGGCAACCTCTAAAAAAAATTTTGCTTTTAGTAATTAACGCTTAAAGTGCTTTAAGATAAACTTTTTATTTGTTTCGGGAGGAATTCTATTTTATATTATTTTAATAGCAATTACCTTAAGAGGATAAGCTATAACAAATTCGGTAAACTTATATTTGTTAAAGTAAGCTTAAGCATTTATAATTAGACTAATGTCTATAATATTATCTTATAAAATATACTTATTTTTATGCACTTATTTAATAAAAATAAAACTTTAAAGCTATTAAGTTTGTTATATGCTATACTAAATCTCGATAAATGCTATATAGCTTTAAAGACCTTTAAGCATATTAGTAAGCTATTGCTAAAGGTGCAAAAAGGAATTACTTAATAGCAAGTCGCAAATATATATAACTCTTTTAAAGGAAGTAAAATAGCTATAATTTGCTTAAAAGTAGTAGCTATATAATTAATAATAATAAAAAAGGCGCCTTAAAATCGATATACTTGCATAATAGCAAGTAAGTTCTTATATTAGCATTTCCGGAGCTTTATAAAGTTATCGGAAAGAAGCTTCTTAATAGCAATTATATAAATTAAAACTTTTTGCATATAAGCTACTATAACTTGGCTGCTATATTTGAGGTGCCGAAAGGACACGTATAAAATTTATAAACTCTTTACTTAAATAAAGGAAAGCTAATCTAGTTATAAGGACGTGATATTTGTTATAAGTATAAGTCTCTCTAAAATTGCATTAAGTAAATTTATCTTTAATAGCAATTAAGATAAGGTAAATGCTTCTTTCTTTAAAATTTCTTTAATATATAACTCCTCTTTTTCTAATAAAAGGATCTTTTATATATCGGAACCTCTTAAAAATCGGGTGTGTCGGTTAGTGTTAACATTTTTCTTATTAGCACAAATATTCGCTAATAAGTCTTAATCCTTGCCTAAAAAACGGGTTTACCGATTAAACTTCGACTTTATAGTTAATAGCCTTAATAAAATGCACTTTATAAGTAGTTTGTAATATATATTGCATTATAATTAAATTACTTCGCTTAATTTTACGCCCCTTAAATGATTATTACCTTACTTCGCTTAACTTTGCCCTTTGCATATAAAGGGTACACTACCTCGCTTAATTCCGACTACCTTTTATACCCTTTAAATATAGAGGGTTTATATTATTTAAGAGAATATTATATTATTAATTAATAAGGAGATAAAAGGGAGGGACTATTATATAATACCTCGATTTTTATTATCGAAATATTAAGCTAAAGCTTAAGTATATAAGTTTATACTTATATTGCATACTAGTATTACCCAAGTTTGCTATTATATCTATAAAAACGTCAAATTCGGAGACTCTTATCGCCCTTAAGCTAAAGATTACAAGTAATAAGCTTGCTAAGTTTAAAGGTATAGCCCGAGTATTAATTACTTATTTAAACTTTTTACATTTAGCTTGTCAAATCGATAAAAAGATTATTAAGCAATTAATTAAGGACTTTAAAGGGGAAAGATGCATTTGAGAGGAATTATGCTACTAGATTCCGGCCGTTATAGATAATTCGATATTAAAAGAGGCGCTAGAAAAGATTCCTTTAAGCGCTAAAGCGTTTAAAGCTAAAGTTAACAATCCGCCGATTTTAAAACTAAATAAGGGGGTAAAATTAAAATGCCTTTATAAGCAATACTAAGTTCTAATAGCAAAGGAACATCTTGCCGCGTTATAATAATAATAAGTAATTAATATCTATAAGACTAGTAAGTGTTACTTGTTATTAATTACTTATATTAATTAGCGGCTAAATCTCGACAAGGACACTAAACAAGCACTTTATAAGGGATATTCCTATTTTGCGAAATATATATCCAGCAAGATATTCCGCTATATAAGACTTTATTACTATAATAAAGATGCTTTAAGAGTATAACGTTAGTAGGGAAGGTTTACCCCTTTTTAAGATTAATTCTTAAAGTAGTTGTTTAAGCGACTTATGCTTATTATAGTATTAAATTCTATTTTTTATATTTAAGGCATTTAAAGAAAATTTTATATAAGATTGCTAAATGCCTTCTTATTCCCGAAGTGTAATAAGGTTAAGTTTTATAAAACTTTCAAATATTAAGTTTAACTTAATATAAGAAAAAGTGCATTATATCAAGTTTATTAAGACAATTTAAACTTATATACTTAATAGCAATATAGCAAAAATAATGCAAACCGACCCCTTTATTATAAAATCCTTATAGTCGAGAGCATCGGCCCTTTCGAAGTCCGACTTCGAGTTTGTTTAAAATAGTATAAAATCTAAAAAGCTTTTCTTAAGAATTACCGATTAAGTAATAAGAGATAATATCACTTAATGCTTACTCGCTTTTAAGGAGCTAATATTAAGTCTTTACACGCTAATTAAAGATATTAAGTATTTAAAATAACTAGCTAAACTTTTAATTAAACTTTTATTAAAGTCTTGCAAGAAAACTCTTTATTAGTAGTAATATTATTATTTTACTAACCCCGGATTAAGTAACTAGACTATTAAAATATAATAAAGCGTGTTAAGGCCTTATATAACTATCTTAAGTTGCAATTTTAATTTTTTTAATATTTGTTATTAATAGCTATAGCTTTGCGTATATAAGGTTTGCAAATATTTAAACGCATATAGTCGACTATAGCTAGCGGAGCTTGCTTACTAATTAAGCTTTTAAAATATAAAGATTTAATTTGAAGTAATTAAGGATCTTGCTTAAGCTATAATTAAAAAAACATTTCGAGAAGTGCTTTACATTTTATAGCTTAACAAAAATTTCAACTTCGATGCTAATAAAGCAAGAGCTATTATTACCTTATTTAAGGAATATTTAAATAAGCTAAAGCTAAGTCTTACAAACATAGCATATCTGGCAATAACTATAGCTAAAATAAGGGTTTTGCTATTAGCTAAGTGTAATTATAATAGCATAAATACCCGGGATCTCGCTTACCTCTTTCTTAACAAGATTTATGCACCTTTTAAAAAATATAAAAGAGAGGGAAGTAAGATTAGTTCCTTTTACGTTAAATAATTATAATATATTATATTCTTTAATTTGATAAATCTTATAAGCTATTACAAAAGCGGGCTTTAATATAAACGCAAATTTACTTAACTTAATTCTAGTAACATATCCTTAAAGTAGCAATTAACTAGCTTGCTTAGTCTTATTAAAGAACTTACCGGTTTTGCTTTTAATTGCTTTTTAAATTAAAATCTAGTTAAAAGCACTTAAAGCAATGTCTTAAATCGGGTTATAATATATTTAAGTTAAATAATTAAGTTTATAGAGAAAGATATTCTTCTTTAAAAGGTACTATTTAAAGAGCAAGACGTTAATAATTAAGCAAAAGAATATGCTAATTAAGGCAAGAAACTTTATATAAAGCAAAGTGCTTATTTTATTTAATAAGATTATTTTAAGATACTTATAAGGATAAGATAATTTATTATATTCGTCGCTACTATTCTTTAGCCGGTTAATAAGAAGCGCTATAAGGGCAAAGAGCTACTTAATAAGTTAAATCTAGCAAGAAAGGAGGATTTTAACTTTATAATAAAAGATAAGGAGCAATTATAATCTAAGAACTAAGTAATATAACAACTTTTACTAATATAACGTGCTATTTAAAAGTAACTATTTGAAAACTTAACTAATTATTTACCTTATTAGTCTCGAATCTCCTCCTCTCTCCTATTTACCCTTTGCCCCTTACCCTTTACTCTTAACTTTTAATCTTCTTATATCTCCTCTTATATCTAAATTGTAAAAAGTACTTTAAATTATATAATTAATTTACAAATAACTTAAAAGTTTATTATAATAATGTATATTTACTCTATTAAAAACGTATTTTAAAATGAATTTTTGATATTGCTTACTTATAAAGCTAGCTTTAAGTTTACTTAATATACTAAATTAATTAAGACAAGGAAAATAGCTATAAGGAGTCTAAATATAGTTATTTTTAATGCAAATAATATAAAGTATTATCGATATTACTTTTTGTTAATTAAATAAAATATTATTTAATAATATAATACAAAGAGTCTTATAAACTCTATTGCAAATAAAACTAGGCTCATTTTTAATATTGTGCTTATTGTGCTTATAAATCGGCATTAAGCGATTTTATAGATAATAAAGATAATTAATCTAAGGAAATAGCTATAAAGTCTTAAGAGAATCGAAGCTATATATTTATATAAATTATCGGAAAAATTTCTTTATATAAAGTAAGCTTAAGTCTTAATTAGTATTAACTTTTACTAGTTTCACGTTAAAGCTTACTTAAGTTATAATTAAAACCCTCTTATAAAATAAGAGAAGTATCTTAATACCCTTCTTGTCTATAAAGTGTAAATATACAAGCAATAAGATGCTTAAACTAATTAATATAATAGTTATTATTAGGACATATAAGGAAGTTTTTTAAGGACGTTCCTTTTAGTGTAAATAATACTAAATCTATCTCGGTAAGGACGTGAGAAACATAATAACAAGAATTACTAAGGATATAGCAAGGGAAAAGGTGTATAAGTGCATTTTAAGACAAAGATAAAGGAGGTAAAACGACGCAAAATCCCGTAAATATAAGAAGATGTGCGGCTAGCCTTTATATAAGACTTTAAAGCGTGTTAAAATTATAAACCTAGCTTTATTTATTAAAGAGAGTTGCCTTAAATGTCTAGTAGCTTAGCTAATAGCATATCCGGGGCAAGGCAATAAGAATATCAATTAATTAAAGCGTATATTACAAAGGTAGCTTTAAAGCGTGTCTAATTAGGGTAATAAGTGACGCTTTTATTACAAGATTAACTAAAGATAAGCTACTAAGTAGCAAACTAAAATTTCAACGTAAGTCTCTATTTATAAACACAAATTATAAATATCTTCTTATAAGTTTACCTTTAATAAGATGTTTAAATAGCTATAAAGGAGGTTTTAACTAGTTTATATAATTATATAAGTAAGGGATTTGTAACCTCTTGCTAGCAACTACTAATAAAAGTAAAAAGAGGCACAATTTACCTTTAATTGTAAATAAAAATGGGACTTAGATAGCATGCTTGCAAAATAGACTTTATTTAGCTTCGAGAATTGTGTTATAGCTATTTTTATATGTTTATTTTCCTAGTAAAATACGCAAGCTACTAGTTTTAAGCTCTTAAAATAGGAATTATTGCGCGTATGCCTTATTTTTAGATATAAGTTGTGGATAAAAAGGAGGCTTAAACGATTGTGTATTAGGGGATAAGGCAAACTCGACTCTTATAACTTAAAGGTCCCTTTAGTTAAGCTTAGGGGCTTGCGTGTACGCTAATAGAAAGGGGCTTAGAGGATATGCTATTAGCTAGCTCGTATATTAGGAAAAAGGAAGGCAAACTCGACTCTTATAACTTATAGCTCTCTTGTATTAAGCTTAAAGTAAGCTAGCGGAGGATTTTAGAATAAATACCTTTACTTAGACGCCTTTTCTCTTACTTAAGCAATACTTATTTTATTCTTTTTAATTAACGGCTTATAAACTAATATTAGCAATTACTTAGAAGACCCGAGATATAAGGGATAAATAAAGAAGATAAGTATTTAAAGGTTTAATAAATCTTTTTATAGCTTTAATTATTTCGGAATTTAGTTAAAGTAAGATTTTCAAGAGATAATATAATTTTAAAAGGATTAGAAAGGATAAATAAGGATATTTGAGAGCTTAATAGACATTAAAAGAGCGGGTAAAGATCTAGTTAGAAAATGTCTTATATTATATAATTAAATACCTTTTTTAGTAAAGCATTACTTTGTTTAGATTTACTCTTTTAAGTTACTATAGCTATAATCTTCCTTATTTTAAGAGATTTTCTAGTAAAAGATGTTAGTGTTATAACTAAGCTAGCTAAAAAGAATAAAATAACTTTATCGAAGTTATAATAACTTATTAGTGTTTTTGTAATCTCTTCTTATAACTTAAAAGTAAATTCCTTATTGCTATAAGGCAAGAAGGTTTATAAGATAGTTTATACTCTTTAATTCCTTCTTTAAGATAGGCTAAATATCCTCGAAATGCTTGTATATTACTATACTATTTAGCTCCTTTAATAGTATCTTAAGTTTTACTCTTTTATACTTTATATAATACGCTAATATAAATATAACTTGCACTTAAAACGGTTTACTTGCCCGTTCTTTATTATTATCTTCTACAAAAGTCTTTTAGCTTTCTATTATACCCTTTAAATTTATAATAATAGCGACGCTTACTTTAGCTTTACAAATTAGATACTATTGCATTAAACCCTTTATATTCTTCTTTTTAAGCTTAACTTATATTATTTTTGTGTAATCCCCTTTTAATAATAGAGATTTAACTCTAGTTTAGTGTACTCGATTTAGCTTTATGTCCGACTTAGCTTGCACTTCCAATTAAGAGCACGTATTGCATTTATTTATATTAGCATTTATAATAGTATATACGTTATTATAGACTAACTTCTCTTTTTTAAGCTAATTTGTGTTTTAAGTGTCTTTATCTTTTCTAAGCGTAAATAAGTTTACTTTTATAAGCTTAACGTTCTCTTAATTGACTTGCTTTATATATATAACATCTATAAAGTAAAATTAAAAGAATAATACACAAATATTTTAAATTATTAAATTATATAATTATAGTTATCGCGAAAATCGACAATAGCCTTGCCCTTTTTAGCTAGCTTCTTTTATTAGATAAGAGCGGCGTCGTTTACGGCCTTTCTCTTTCGGGTTAAAGGAGCTATCTTCGAAATAAGAGGAGAAGAACTTCTTAGCTTTATTAATTTTTCTTTAAAGTTTTTAATTTTAGCTATATTTATAAAAAAGTAATAAATAATTTAAAAAGAAGGATAAGAAAGACGATTATAAAGAGGAATTTATACTTATATAAGCAATGTGCAATACCCGCTATTATAAGTAACCTTAAATACTTAAGTAAGCTAGCTATAATAATAATAGTATTATATAGCTTAGCTAATTATTACTTTGCTTAGCGTGCTTTAAAGGATAACTCCGATCTCTTATATTATATTTTTGATATAGTAATCGATTAGTGTTATTGTAAGGGAAGGAATTATTTTTAACTAGTATAAGTGCTTTTAAAGGCTATTATACGCTAAGCTTTTTAAAGAGAAATGTGACAAGAGAGCTACTTTCGACTATAAAGACTTGCAATGCATTTTAGCGCATAAATAAAGGGCAACAAAGCCGAAAAGGGGCTATTGCTCACGTGATTGCTTAATAGAACTAATTATTCTTTGGTAAAACGAGATTATTTAAATGTTAATAGCTAAAAGTTACTACCTCGCTTATATAAGGCATTATTGCCCGGATTACTAATGCCATATATATAGCGAACTTTATAATATATATAATCCGACATTATAAATACGAGAATAATTAACCCTTTAAGAGTAGCTATAAGATTATTATAATATAACGTTTAGCCCTTCTTTATAGCTAATCTTTATTCTTTAATTTAGTAAAACGAGATTATTCGAATCTTAATAGCTAAAAGTTACTATTACGCTTATATAAGGCATTACTTAATTATACCCTTCTTTATAGCCCCAACTTTACTTAGAATAGAGGGGTATCCCTCTTAAAGTATAAAGTTGCAAGGCTTCTTGTCGAGTTAACTCTTTTTAAAGATTATAACAAACTCTTATACCTAAAAAAAATGTTATCTATTAAAAGCTTAAACTTTTAAGATTTCCTTTTAGCATCTTGCTTAGAGGATGTCTTTTTGCCGATTACTATTGCAAATCCTAGCATTATAGCTTAAAAGACTACTAGAAGTAAATCCTAAAACGACTATTAAAGCAAGAATACCTAAGTCTAATTAATACTTAAAACGACTTCGAATGCTTTAAAAAGAGAATTACTAGACGTAGAATATAATAAGGCGGACAAAGGAATTAATCTTAGAAATATTAGTAAGTTTAATATAACACGTCTTAAGAAGCAAATACTTATAAATAATAAACTTTGTAATATTTGACGAGATTAGTAAACAATTTGCACGCGCTAAGAAGAAGCGCTTATTCTAAGATTATATTATAGAGGGGTTAAGCTAATCTTCTTTTATATTCGGAGTTAAGGAAAGTAAATATAAGCTATAATTTATTCTTTTCGCTATTTAAGCTAATGCGAAGAAAAATATAAGACTATAACAAATTTAAAAAAACTACAAGCTATAAGGAGATATATAATAGCCGGATAATTAAATTTAGCTCTAGAAAATATTAATTAAGCGATTATTAAGATAATAGACTTGCTTAATAATAAATTTTTATTTGTCTATTATTAACTTGTAAAATCTTAAAATACTATAAATTATGTTATTAGATGTTTAAAGGATAATAAAGATATTAAGGCAAAAATTTCCCTTTAAATAGTATAAAGGCTATTATTTTTGAGAAGTATTATTTTTAAAACTTTTTTAAATAATTTAAAATTTAAGATTGCGCTATATAAGCAAATTAAAATTTGTAAAAACTATAAAGTACTAAAATATTACTTTATAAATTTCTTAGAAAACGATAATGTTTTATTATATAGTAACCTTTAAACGACGAAATCATAATTTTAAAGTTGCCG
>Ga0302221_10002803_pt1 | contig 10734 bp, 7 predicted proteins | sample II_Palsa_E2_1_FD_193517 | JGI IMG/M metagenome (GOLD analysis project Ga0302221, IMG submission 193517) | Peat permafrost microbial communities from Stordalen Mire near Abisko, Sweden - II_Palsa_E2_1 | ecosystem: Environmental > Terrestrial > Soil > Palsa > Peat permafrost | place: Sweden...
GCCCGGTAAGGTCGCGTTCCGGTTCCATAGCCGGGATCTGCATTTGGTGCTGGCTCCAACCAATGACCGTAAGCCCGTTCGCTTCAGGGTGACGCTTGACGGCGCTGTTCCAGGTGAAAATTGCGGGGTCGATACTGGCCCGGACGGCACCGGCGAAGTTCGACAGCCGCGGCTCTATCAGCTCATCCGGCAAAAAGGCTCGATCGTAGACCGAACCTTTGAAATCGAATTTCTCGATCCGGGGGTTCACGCCCTTGACTTCACGTTTGGTTAGAGGCTTCGCAGAACGGAAGGAACGGCGGGTGGGTTCAACGATTCCTTGATAACCGACATCCACGCTTCACGTTCAGTTGGTCCCGATTTGACGCGCCAAAAGGCGTGAGACTTTATACAGGGCTACCATAACTCCTTCCATGAGAAGGCCGGTGCGAGTCAAGACGGTTTTGTTTTTGCTTTCATGGGTTGTTTGCCTTTGAGCCAAGCCGCCTCTGTCGCCATCCTTCCATCCGCACTCTTTGTTGAGCGATGATCGCTCGGTGCAAGTTGGGCGTACCCGTTTCAGCAGGTGCTGCTACCTGATAATCGACCTCGGCTCCCCTCTGTTCGATGGGAGTTGGGCCAGGAGTTAGTCGCAGTCACCTGAACTCGGCGGTTGAGCTCGGCTGTTAAAATCCACTCTTTGCTACGCTACTGCGCTCACCACTTGGCGGTTGTTCCGCAATGGTTCATAGACTTCTCCGCTGACCCACAGCTTGTGAAGCAATACTGCCAACTTCCGTGCTACCGCAACGACAGCTCGTTTCTTCGCATTCTTGCCTCCGCGCTCAGCGAGCCTCAGCCCCCATCGCCGTAAATCACTGTCCTGTCCAAACGGTCCGAGAATGTAGTGCGCACCCTGCACCAGCATCGTTCTCAGGTAAGCGTCTCCCTCTTTGCTGATGTGTAGTTGAGGCTGACTCATACCCGAGTTCCTGCGCCCGGGGCGCAACCCGACAAAGCACCCCGCATCCCGGCTGCGGCGAAATCGGTAGGGGTCATCCAGGGTCAGAACGTAGGTCAAAGCAATGAGTGTTCCGACTCCCTTCACTTGTTTGAGCAGTGCCACCTGAGGATAAATTTCCTTGCCGATTTTCTCGATCCGCCGATCATATTCCGCGATACGCTCGGTCAGCGATTCGATTTCTCCTAGCAGCGGGTCTAAGGCATCTTTCAATTCCTGGCTCAGCCCCTGGGCGCTCTCCCGACTCATTTGATGTGTGCCGCATTTCTGAAGCCGCTCGCCATAGGATTTGGTTAAGCCGCGCGCTGCATTCACCAGCGCCGTGCGCGCACCGACCAATCCTGATCGAGCGCGGATAACTGTCAGATGGATTTGCGCTTGGGCACTGCGATGGCGCACCGGGCCCAACAACCCTGGGTCGATTCTGGCTAGCCGTGCCAACGTCCGGGCATCCAGCTGATCATCTTTTCGGCTACTGTCCCCGATCAGTCGTACATTGCGCGCGTGGGCAACGATCACTTCCTGCCCCAACTGAGTCAACTGCCGGCTGACCCACGGGGAGTGCGTTCCGGTTTCTAGAGCGACCCGACTGCGCGGAATCTTGCTGAAGATTTCCTCGATTCCTCTCGGCGTCGTCGGTAATTTGCTCTCCAAAATCACTTCGCCCGCTTCATTCAGAATGCAGTAATGGCTGGTTCGATCTCCCAGATCCAAACCAATCGTTAGCTGGTTCTCTTTGAAAATCTGGACTCTGTCAATCTCCACAGTGCTAATCTTCTTCATTGCCGGTCTCCTTTGCGCCTCGAGCGCGTCGTTTCACTGGGAGCGTATCGCATCCCGCTGGAGACCGGCCTTCTCATCCCATCTGGTAAGTTCTATAAAGGTAGAAGTCAAGAAAAAACACGTCTCCAACAGCTGAAGCTTTTCTTGCTTCGCAGCCCAATCGATGGAGTGAGATCTGTTCTGACCGGCCGCACCATGTGTTCGGTTGCTGGGCACTTTGGCCCAGCGGTCTGAGGTTCTTCTCCCAGCGGTTTTCATTGCCTGTTCGCAACGAAGCCGGTCTGTTCCGAAACCAGCAAAGCAGACCCTCGGTCAAGTGGCGACCATAGTTCTATCCGGGACTCGTGGCCCATGGCTTTTTCTGGTTATCCGAGAGGGCCTAGGGTCGGGTGTGAGACTCGGTGCCCGAAGCACGCAGCGCCTAACTTACCAGCTGAGACTCGCTCTCGAACCAGAGTGTCTCGAGAACCCGACGGCCACCGCCAGAGAAGATCCTCGGGATGGAGCGGAAGCGCTCAGAGACACTCAAGCTGTTTGTGGTTTCAGATGTTGGGCGTCGAAGCACACTCCTCTCTTCCACACGATCAGAACGATCGTGGCAATCTTCCTCGCTAGGGTCAGCCGCGCCATTTCCGGCCGCATGCCCTTAGCCAACAATTCCGCATAGAACTCCGCGAAGGGACCGGGCTTGGTCGCGGCGACGATCGCTGCTCCCTTGAAAAGATTTTTCAGATCATGGTTGTAATTTCTGTTTAGTCCGCGAATCTCGACGTGCTTCTTCTTCCGTTCGAGCTGTCCTTTCACAACATGGTGATCAGCGCTGCTGCTGGTCTCGATGCCGACACCGCCATAGGTCCATAGCTGCCGCTTGGTGCGGAACCGGTGCGGGGTCTGTAGAATTCCCAGTAACTCAGCCGCCCGGATCGGACCGATCGAGGGGATCCCGCAGAGTTGTTTCCAGGCCTGATGCTTCTTGCTCTCCGTCAGTAGATCCCGCCGCACCTCTTGGCGCAGGCATCGCAGCGCATCGAGTTGCTGGTAGTAAAACTCCGCTCGCCGGCGCACTCCTGGTTCATTGATTTTTGCCAGCCACTCGGCACGATGGCGCGGTGCATAGACCTGCTTGCCGGTGCAAGGGATGGCCCAACTGCGGTAGATGGCCTTTACTCGGGTCATCACCCGGCTGAGATCTTGGGTGATGGTCAGATAACTGCGCACCAGTTCCTTCAAGGTCCGCAGGCCGTGGTCTCCGTGATAAACCGAGCGCAGTTGGTCATTGTGCATCAGTTCGGCCAGCTTCCGGGCGTCCACGCGGTCATTCTGGTTGCCTTCCTGCAACAAGGCATTCCGACGCGGATCGCAGACCACCACTTTCCTGACATGGGGCTTCAAGAGGTCGTACAACCAGGCGGCCCAGGTTCCTTCCTCAAACGTGACATGCACGTCTCCGCGCAGCCCGTCGATAAACTGCAAAATCATGCTGGCCTTCGTTTCGATGACACATTCCATCACGATCTTCCCCGCAGCATTCATTACCGCGATCGAAATGCTTTCCTTATGCACATCCATGCCGATATACTTTTTGCTATCCATTGAGGGCGTTCCTTTCTGTAGGGGTTGAGGCAAGCACCCAAACCCTACTCCAAAAGGGGCGCCCTTTTATATTGCGTCGGGTTACCGGACAAGTGACGCTCGCCCAAAAACCCTCCCTGCCCAAAACTCCCATTCTTTGGGCTCCAGGATTCGTTGTGAATTCGCTTGCCCAATAGTCTACGAGGCGCGCCTCAAAAAGAACTGTTTCTGGGCACCGCAAATTGTCTCGCAAGGAGAGATTTCTGACTCCTGAAGGAGCCGCAGATCGAAATCGGACCGTGCAGAGTGGAGTACAACATGACACCGCGCCACTAACGTCGGGCGGGCGATTCTAATACGGAGAGAGTAACAAAAACGCGGCACGCTCGAAGAGTGATTTCGGTACAATCGCAGTCGCTCGGAGGAACGCGTGCATGCTCCCGGGAACCGTAGCTACCCAATGCGCCCCTTATTCTCAGAGGTGCTGAAGACGAACACCTAACCAGGCGATTTGGTTAGAGGGGTCTCTCCAAGTTATGCGAGACAATAACGCATTCCTTCGCCATCTCTGTTTGACAGCACTCTTTGTCGCGGCGCTCGTTTCGCCGGCGCTCGCCCAGTGGGAGCCGCGCAATCCTGTGGTTGCGGTTCAGCCGCAAAGCGATGGCGCGATCTTCACCATGAAGACCGGGAAGCTGCGTGTGCAGCTGTGCTCGGATTCCATCGTGCACGTGCTCTACTCTCCCACTTCATCGTTCCCTCCGAGCCGGCCCGATCCCGTCCTCATCAAGACAACCTGGCCCGCTATCCGGTTCACTGCTCAGACTGACGATGACAGCGTAACGCTGAGCACATCACAATTGAAAATCGTCGTCGCGCGGAAGGATGGCGCCATTACGTATCGCAACATCGATGGCAAGCAACTGGTGCAGGAAGGAACCCGCAAACTTACTCCGGTGAGAGTGAATGGGGAGGAGACGTATCGCGCCGAATCAGAAGTGAATATCTATGGCTCCCACGAAGCGCTTTACGGGCTCGGCCAGCACCAGGCCGGCGTGTGGAACTATCGCGGCGAATCGGTCGATATTTCACAGGACAACTCCAACATCGCCGTGCCATTTCTGGTGTCGAGCAACGGCTATGGAATCTTCTGGAACAATGATTCCCGCAGCCGCTTCAACAACCGGTTCGCGAATTATCTCTACATCAGTTCCGACGTCGCGGATGTGATTGACTATTATTTCTTCTACGGGCCGGAACTCGACAAGGTTATTGCCGGCTATCGCGAACTCACCGGGGAAGCGCCGCTCTTTGGCAAGTGGGCCTATGGTTTCTGGCAATGCAAGAACCGTTACAAATCGCAGGACGAGATTCTGGGCGTCGCCCGCAAATATCGCGCACTGCACATTCCCGTCGACAACATCGTGCAGGACTGGTTTTGGTGGAATCGAAAGGGCGAATTCGTCTTCAACAAGAACTATCCAGATCCCAAGGGAATGATCGACGAGCTGCACCGCGAGAATTTCCATCTCATGATATCCATATGGCCCTTCTTCGAGCCTGGGTCGGCGAATTACGACTTCGCCGAGAAGAACGGCTGGTTCATCGACAAATTCAAGTTCGCCCAGCCGCCCTATCACGCCGATGGCATGGCTCTGTACGACGCCACCAACGCGGAGGCTCGCAAATTTTATTGGGATCAGGTCAACAAAGGGCTGTTCAGCATCGGCGCCGATGCCTGGTGGATGGATACGAACGAGCCAGAGACAGAAGGCCTCGAAGAAAATATTCAGCTCGGGCACAATCTCGCCATCGGGAGCGGCGACCGATATGTGAACGTCTATCCACTGCTGGATACGGCCGCGGTGTATGACGGCCAGCGCAGTACGTCCGACCGGAAACGCGTCTATATTCTTTCGCGTTCCGCCTTCGCGGGATCGCAGCGCAATGCGGTCACCGCCTGGTCGGGCGACCTCATTTCGGATTGGTTCAGCTACCGCCGTCAGATTCCCGCCGGACTAAATTTCGCGCTGTCCGGAATTCCTTACTGGACCACTGACATTGGCGGCTTCGTCTTCGGCAGCCCCAGCGATCCAGTCTTCCGGGAGCTCTTTGTCCGGTGGTTTCAGTACGGAACTTTCAATCCGATTTTACGAGTGCATGGCACGCGCAACCCCGACGAAAACGAACTGTGGTCCTACGGACCCGACGCGCAGAAAATTCTCGTCAGCTTCGATCGTCTGCGCTATCGCCTACTGCCCTACACGTACTCGCTAGCATGGAAGACGACGAACGAGAGTTACACTCCCATGCGTCCGCTGGTGATGGATTTCCGCAGCGACGTACGCGCACAAAACACCGGGGACCAATTTATGTACGGCCCGGCATTCCTCGTGAGTCCTGTGACAGAACCTGCGGCCACGAGCCGCCGTGTGTATCTTCCGAACGCGAAGTGGTACAACTTCTGGAGCGGAGCATCGCTCGAGGGCGCACGCGAAGTTAACGCGGAGGCTCCGTTGGAAAAATTGCCGCTCTACATCCGAGCCGGCTCGATCGTTCCTTTGGGGCCCGATGTCGAGTGGTCCGCCGAAAAGCCCGCCGATCCGATCGAATTGCGCATCTACCGCGGCGCGGATGGCGAGTTCACGCTCTACGAAGACGAAAACGACAACTACAACTACGAGAAGGGCGTCCACGCGACGATTTCTTTTCGCTGGGACGATGCCAAGAGCGTATTGACGATCGGCGGCCGGCAGGGCGAGTTCCCCGGAGTGCTTGCGAGCCGGACTTTCAACGTAGTCTTTGTAAACGATAATCACGGCGTTGGCATCGAGCCTTCCGACGCTCCGGACAAGGCGGTGCGCTACTCTGGAGAGCAGATCATCGTGACGCCGTAGCGACGCTGTTGGCCGATTGATAAATTCAGGAGCTGTCCATGTCGACGTCATTTCTTCCCCGAGCTGTTTCTTGCCTCGCTCTCCTGGTTTCGATCGCGGCGTTCGCCCAGGCCCCGAACAAGCCGATCCCGACGCAAATCCCCGGACAGAACGCCATCCTGCTCGGCGCTGCCTGGTATCCAGAGCAGTGGCCCGAATCGCGATGGGAAGAAGACTTGCGCTTGATGGAAGCCGCCGACTTGAAAGTCGTGCGCATCGCCGAGTTCGCGTGGAGCCGGATGGAGCCTTCCGAAGGCCATTACGACTTCGACTGGCTGGAGCGAGCGATCAACTTGGCCGGCAAGCATCACATCGTCTCCGTTCTAGGCACGCCGACCGCGACTCCGCCGGCATGGCTCGCGCGGAAATATCCGGACACGTTGCGGATCGAGGCGAATGGCCAGCGCGTAATGCACGGAAACCGCGCGCATGCCTCCGCTAGTTCTCCGCGCTATCGCGAGTTTTGCCGCCGCATCGCCGAGCAGATGGCGATCCGCTTCGGCCACAACCCAAACGTCGCCGGCTGGCAGATCGACAACGAATACGGCTACGCCCTGATGTCTTACGACGAAGCGACGCGCCAGCAATTTCAGGCTTGGCTGAAAGCGAAATATAAGACGCTCGACAACCTAAATACGCACTGGACGACTTCCTACTGGAGCCAGACCTACGACGACTGGGTTGAAATTCCCATCCCGATTGGCGGCCATAATCCCGGTCTGATGCTCGATTGGAAGCGCTTCATCACTTACACCTGGGCTTCATATCAGCAAAACCAGATCGACGCCATCCGCAAACACTCTGACGCGCGCCAGTTTACGACCGGCAACTTCATGGGCTTCTTCGACGGATTCGATCACTACACGATCACCGAACCGCTCACCTTTGCCTCTTGGGACGACTATGTTGGCACTGGCCACGTAGATCCCGACCGCAATGGCCTCTCTCATGACCTGACGCGAGGCTTCAAGCGCCAGAATTTTTGGGTGATGGAGACGCAACCCGGCGCTGTGAATTGGTCCCCCCTCAATAATTTCCTGAATCGCGGCGAAGCTCGCGCCATGGCCTGGCAAGCCGTCGGCCACGGCGCAGATGATGTCAACTACTGGCAATGGCGCAGCGCTCTTAACGGGCAAGAAGAAATTCATGGCGTGCTAGTCGGCCCCGACGGGACGCCTGTTCCTTTCTATGACGAAGCTTCACAGACGGCGCACGAGTTCGCGAAGGTGGAAAGCAGTTTCCGCGACACGCAACCGCTTTCGCAGGTCGCGCTGCTCTACTCCTATGACAGCCACTGGGCCATTCAGTTTCAGAAGCACACTGAGAAGTACGACGACATAGGAATATTAAAGGCTTACTACCGTGCGCTCCGTCAGATTTCGCAATCGATCGACGTGGTCAGCGCCTATGCCCCACTTGAAGGATACAAACTCGTGGCTGCACCCAGCTTGAACGTGCTGCCGAAGGATCTAGCGGATCATTTGCGGGAATATGTGCGCAACGGCGGCCATCTCGTTCTCGGTCCGCGCTCTGGCATGAAGGATGAATTCAACGCGCTCCTGCCGCAACGGCAACCGGGATTCCTCGTTGATGTTCTCGGCGCGCGAGTCGAGCAGTACTATGCGCTCGAAACAAATGTCCCGCTTTCCGGCGCTTGGGGCAGCGGAGAGGCAAGTATCTGGGCCGAACAACTAAAGAGTCAGACTCCCGGCGACGAAGTTCTTCTGAAGTATGGCAAAAGCAATGGATGGCTCGACGGTCAACCGTGCGTCATCACCCGCGCCTACGACAAGGGCCGCATCACCTACGTTGGCGCGGTGCTTGATGACAAGTTGATGGCGGCGGCCGCCGATTGGATGAAGCAGAAATCTGGCGTTACGCCCGTGTTTGGTCAGGTGCCCGATGGCGTCGAAGTCAGCCGTCGCGTCGGCCCGGGAAAGCAAGTCTTTGTGTTGATTAATTATTCGCAGGAAAGTCGCCATGTAGCGCTGCCGCACGTCATGAATCTCGTGCTTGAGGGCAAGCAGGGGGACAAAGTCGATCTCCCTCCCTTTGGCGTCGCCGTCGCGCTCGACAAGTAACTGGTGTCACCAACGCCAACGCCAACGCGAAAGCGAGGGTCATCTCCTCGATGACGCTCGACCAAAGGATTAACGCTCTCAGCGCTTCCCCTGATGTGCCGTCGCTTGGCTTCGCGGTTCAGGACACATCGAAATGAGGTGACCGGGGATTTCTTTGTGCCAGCGAGAGAGACAGAATTCAATCTGGAGAGAAGCTGGGTGCAGATAAGGAAAATCAAGCCAGGGCGGATCGTGAGGCTTCTGCCGCAGATCGAAATGGAATTCGCGAATCGTGAGGCCACATCCGCAGGCGACATGGGAAGTAAAATCGCTAGAAGGATCCAGCATTTCTGCAGGAAAGAGCTCATCTAGAATGCGCCTCGAGAGCCCTCGTAGACGGTCATTTCCATAGCTCAGAAACGTGTGTTTCTGGGCAGGGGAACTAGCCAATTTGAGGCCCGACGTGTCAATCACTTACGGGCCGCATTCCGGAGGGCTATTGGGCAACCGGCGGAAGGTACTGCCAGTAAGAGAGGTGCCAAGATCCCGCCGAAATGAGTCGATGCGTCAGACAATAACTGTCAGTTATCGAATGAGGTCGAGTATTTCAAACCCGTTGCCAAACGGTTATTCGCGCGGCGTGAGCTTGCAAAGCACACTGTTACTTCGCGATGCGACCTATCAGACGACTTAATATCACCTTCGCGTTTTATGGCGGTGGACGTACAAATATAGCCTACGGCCCCCGCCAGGAGGCCCAAAAAAAAGATCCTAATTAGTCATAATCTCGAGGAGAGAATAGAAAACATGAAGAAGAATCAGAAGGGTTTCTCACTTATCGAACTGTTGATCGTCGTAGCGATCATTTTGATTATCGCGGCGATTGCCATTCCAAACTTGCTTCGCGCCCGCATCGCGGCCAATGAGGCCTCGGCTGTGGGTTCAGCCCGCACGATGAACACTGCGGCGGTTACATTTGCTTCGACGTACGGCAACGGCTTTCCTCCGGGAATCGCGAACATGGGCACTGCGGCAGCTGGCGACACGACGGCAAGCTGCGGCGAAGCGCTCTTGATCGATAACCAGTTGACGACCGGAATTAAGAGCGGTTACAGCTTCACGTACAAGGATGGAACTGGTGACACACCGAACGCGGCCCCGACAGGCGGTTGCGCTGGCTGGAACCTGTACTCCATCACTGCTCAGCCGGTTACGCCGGGCACGACTGGTCAACGCTACTTCTACACCGATCAGACGGGTGTGATCCGCTTCAACGCGACTGGTGCGGCATCAGGAACGTCCGCGCCACTGCAGTAAGCATGGTTTAGGCCGACGGGAGGAAGCGTCAAGCTTCCTCCCAGTCGCTCTAAAAAAAAGGACGGCAACGGGCCATGCCACCGCGCGAACTAACCTCCAAGCCAAACATGCCCGAAGCAAAAGCAAGCTCCCGCGGTTTCTCCCTCATCGAACTTCTCATCGTCGTAGCGATTATCTTGGTCATCGTGGCGATTGCGGTTCCGAACTTCATGCGGGCACGAATGTCAGCAAATGAAGCTGCGGCTGCGTCATACGTAAGGACGATTACCACGGCGTCCGTCGTATACAACTCCACCTACGACAATGGCTTTCCCCCTTCGCTGGCCGTGCTCGGACCGCCCGCTGGAGGAGGCAACACTGCCACCTGCGATACAGCGAACTTGATTGATGAAGTCGTTGCCGCCGGCGTGAAAGGCGGCTACAGCTATGCCCTTACAGGCGTGGGTGCCCCGCAAGGCACCACAGGCCCCACCTGTTCAAATCCCGGCTTCAACAACTACCTTGTGACCGCCGTCCCGACTTCGTTCGGCATGACCGGGCAGCGCAGTTTTTGCAGCGACGAACCGGGCTCATTGCACTACGACATAACCGGTGCGGTCTCGGGCAGCACCACGGCCTGCGAGACGCTGCCTGCGCTTCAGTAGTTCTACTTCTCCGGATTATTTCTGAAGTTCGCTGCGCTTCGCGATTCGCTGCTCGATCAGTGCCAGTTCGTCGCGCGCCGCGGGATTATCAGGGTGATACGCCAATTCTTCCAGGCATTCAGCCCGAGCTCCGTCGAGATCTTGCAGTTGGAGCAGCACGATCGCGAGCGCAATGTGATACCCGGTGCCCGCGGGTTTAATTGAAATGGCCGTTCGTAATTCTGCAGCGGCACCGGCAAAACGATCCTCGTGGAAATAGGTAAGGCCGAGATAGGCGTGCTCGTCGGGGTCGCCAGGATTTAGAGCGATCGCGCGGCGCAAATAATCTTCCGCTACGTCGAAATGCTTCAGCCGGTAATTCAAATATCCGAAGTTGTAGTTCGCGAGCCAATAACCCTGGCGATCGAGCAAAACGGCCTGAA
>Ga0302221_10002804_pt1 | contig 10727 bp, 3 predicted proteins | sample II_Palsa_E2_1_FD_193517 | JGI IMG/M metagenome (GOLD analysis project Ga0302221, IMG submission 193517) | Peat permafrost microbial communities from Stordalen Mire near Abisko, Sweden - II_Palsa_E2_1 | ecosystem: Environmental > Terrestrial > Soil > Palsa > Peat permafrost | place: Sweden...
TAAGCTTAAATCCTTATTCAATTTTGTGCAACTATTTTGCTATACTTTTGTGCTTCTTAGCTTAATCTCAACTTCTCTTTATTAATCTTAGCCTCTAGTTTAGCAATTATTTCGTCATCTGTTTTGCCCTTTCTAAAGCCGAAAAATGCTATAATAGCCCGACAATGCTTCTAAGTGGGACCTTTGGGATAGATATACTTCTATTTAGATTATAAATAAATAGTGTCTAGTAAGCCTTGCATTAGAGTATGCTTAGAGTAGTTTAGGTTTAACGGGGCTAGCAAGTATTATAGATTACCCTTCTTATCTTGCTTATTAGTTGTAGTTATTGTGTTAATAGTAGTTATTGCAATAGTTATACTCTTGCGCGTATGCCTCTTCAACTTTTATTCTAGCTAAATTAATTTAGATATGTCTTGCTTCGACTAAGTAAGCTTGGATAGCATGTTAAGGTCCTTTGATTTATTATCTGATTTACTAGCTAACTATAGCTTAAATGCTAATTCTTTGCATTATTAGATATTTTGCAGCCTCTACTAAGATATTAGCTTCTAGTTAAACAGTAAAGTAAGCTTAAGTTTACGCTTTTGTAGTGTAATCGACAATAGGGCTATAGTTAAGACGCTAGTAAGCTTTAGAGCAGCTCTTAATAGTTGACCCGACTTTAATTTGTGCAAAAATGGTTAGTAGAATAGCTCCGGCTCTTTATGTAATAGTAGCTACTCCTTGTTAGAGTCTTAGGTGTCGATTATGTCTCCTTAAGCCTTTTATAAAGCATATAAACTTAATTCGAATTTAAGGGTAGCTAATAAGATAATATAACTAATAGTATTAATTATTAATTGATTAGCAAAAGGCAAGATTACTAATAAGAGTACAAATAAAACTATTTATAATTTTAAGATGCTTGCTAAGATTTAATCTAATTTTACAATTAGATACTTCTTGCTAAAGAACTCTTTTACTAATTTGCGCTAAATCTTCTTTAGTTGCAAGCTTGCTTTAGTAATAAGTGTCTTTAGCTTGCTTCTTATTTCAAGATTAGCAAATATCTAGCATGCTAAGCTAGTTATTATGTCATTTAAAGCTTATACAATTTCCTTTTATATACTTTAATAAGCAGCGTTGCTTGATATAAGAGCTATATATGCTAAACTATACATATATCCGGCTAAGGTAACATGTTAAAGTAGTTTAAAAGATAAGCTTTTTAAACTATATCCCCTTATTAAAATATTATTTATAATAACTTTATAGTTGTGTTTAAGCTACTTGTCCGGGTAATTGCAATATTTTATTACTAGTAGTTAGATTCTCTAATTAGCTTTATTAAATATGCTTATAGCTCTTTTAAGTTAAAAAGGGTACTTTCGAGCTTATGCCTTTTATCGGCGGGTTTCCTCGGGCTTATAAGTAACTAGTTATAAGGCAAAGCGACTATAAGCTAATATATTAATAAAGTAGTATTTAAAGTTAGCTTATTGCTTATTTGTAATATCCTTTAATTTAAAGCCCTCTTTACTAAAAAAGATTAGCTTATCTTAATACTTGATAAATGCAATTTGCTTATTATAATATAGCTTTTAGCCCTTAAAGCCTTTAACTAAATAGTCCTTTTAATTAGCGCGTAAGTAGCAAGCAGTTTTTTAGTACACTTTATTTAAGTAAAGGTAACTATTTATAGCTATATTTCCTAGGAATAACAAGGATAAATCCTAATTTAGTAAGTTTAGAAAAGCAAAACTGAAAATATTACAAGTAACTTTAACTAGGATAAGATCTTAAACTTATACTATTTCTTCGCTATTTTTCTTTATATAATATATGCATCTTGTTTATATATTAGCTTAAATTAAGCAATATAAAAAGAGGGATATGCTATTGTAATTTGGCTTAAGCTTATAAAATAATATTAGTTTTTAGTTTAACTTGTATAAAATCTTGCTTTTAATATTATAGCTATTAGACGCCTCTTAAAGGGATCTCTTTGCTTTTAGGGGATTATATAAGACGCTTTATATTATATTGTCTATATAATATAATAGCTTATTATTATAGGATTTTAGGGTTAACAAGTTTGCTTAAAGTTATAAGTATTTATTTGGGATTGTCTTTAAATTGCATAAGAAGATCATAGTCTTAGTAAAAGTGTTAAGTGGTTATTGCATTATTGATATTTGAGCTTAAGCTGCCGATGCTAGTTAATGCATTAACTTTTATGTTATAGCAAGCGCTATAGCGCCTTTTAGAGGCATTGTAAAGGCTCTAGTGGTGGCTGCTTTGATGTGGCTGCCTTAATATAGCTATAATGCAGCAATAAAGAAGTATGTTATAATTAGGTGTGCGTATTAAGCCCTTGCAAGTGCAAGTTGTATTAAGAGTAAAATAGGGTATATAAGGGATAAAATGTTAAGATTAAATGTTAATATAAAAAAAAATTATTCTATCAATTGCGTGAGAAGTAAATAAAGCGCGTCGCATTATAGCTTAACAATATTCTCCTAAAATCCTCGCTAATGCGAGGCTTATTATTACTAATAGCTAGTCTAAAAGTTTTTCTTAAACTTTTAAACTTCTTTTAATATATTTGCTTTTATTAATTTAGCTAGCTACTATTTTGCATATTTATATCTTATATACTTAATTAAATAATGTAAGTGTAATAGCCCATCTTTTCTCCTTATCTCCTTCTTGTATATCTTCTTAATAATATATCTAGCTTAGCTATTTAGGTAAATTAGTCCTAATTCCGGCTTTGCCCTCTTATACAAATTAAGAGTCTTAAGTTACAAGTAATCGATAAATACTATAAGGTAAATCTTTAGCTACTCTAGCAATTTTAGCTTATAAGCTAAAGAGCTAACCTTATATCGGATCTTAAAGGGCCCTTCTTTAATAAAAGATAATTTAATAAAGTTATTAAAGACTTTATATCCTTGTTTTATTCCCTTTGCAAGTTTTAAGTAAACTTCCTTGCCCTCTTATAAGTCGACTTCGCGCGTCTTCTTATTATATATAATCTTTATCTTAGCTTATATTAATGTAATAGTATTTTAAGCCTCTTTAAAGATTCCCTTATAGTTTGCAACAAAATTGCAAGCATTATTCTTTATCAATTTTATTAAATTTATTATTTTTATAATAGTAGCTAAAGCAGATTTGGGTTTGCAAGTATATTTAAGCTTAAAAGGCGTAAAGCTTATAGATTTGTTTAGTGATATATTTAAATAAAATGCTAAGTGTAATAAGAAATCTTCTTAATCCGATTAATTGTATTTCCTTGTAATATAATATCTTAAAGTATAAATTATTATTTAGTTAAACTTTTTAAACTATTTATCGGCTTATATATAATACGCTATAGTAAATGCTAATCTCATATTAATAAGGCTACACAATTCTCTTTAAAAGTTAGATGTAAACTTTAAATCCTTATTAAAAATTATTATATCTAGAAGTTTATTATTATTATATGCATAAAAGTAGTATGCTTTTGCCTAGTTTATAGCTCCTTAGTTATTTATCCCTAGTATTACTTTAATTTATTTAGTTAAGTAATTTATAATAATTATAATTGCATTATAGCTTTAAAAGGATATAAGGAATTTTGTAACAAAGTTAATATATATTATAGATAATTGTCTTAAGGGAGGCTAAATAAGCATTAAAGGTTTAAGTAGTCTTTAAGTATTAAGCTTAGCTTGTCTATAAATTAGGTAAGCGCAAATATATTCTTATAATTTCTTTAATATTTGCAAGATAAAAATATAGTTGCATAAAAAATGATAAGTCCTCTTAATCTTAATATAAACTCGATAATTATATGCAGCTTCGAAGACTTAGCAAGTAAGCTTTTCTAAGATATAAATCCTTTTTAATCCTTTTAACTTGTTATTATAAAAAAGAAGTTTAAATTTAAGGTTAATCCGAAATACTTCAAATAATGTTATAAGTGCTATTAGCAATATCTTGCGCAGTCTTTTATTTATATTCTAGTATATACGCCTAAAGCTTTTATCTTTTAATAGTTCTTATATAATAGCTTATATAAACTTCTTATTTATATATAATGCATAAGCTTAACTAAAGCCTTAAATAGTCTTGTCTAATTTATTATTAGTTTAAGTTATAAGCACATTTTAGGCTAGTAGTGCAATGTTAAAGGCTAATAATGCTAATAATATAATATCTTTTGCTAATAATATAACTTGAGGCGACAATATACTACTTTCGGCTAATAGTAGTATTATAGCCTTGTCAAATAGTAGAGATGCACAATTTGCTATTACTTGTGCTAAAGCTTAAGTAGTTATTAAGAGATATAAAACATTAAAGATTATCAAGTCCTTATTCCTTGCTTTTATTAAGAGCTAGTAGTTTGCTTGTTAATCAATTCTCGAGGTTTTTGTAGTCTTTAAAGTTTTTGTAATCCTTATAGCCTTTATAGTTAGCTATAGTCTTAATAATATATTAGTATTATTATACTTTTTTCCTAGTTAGTATCAAATCTCTATATTTGTGGCATATTGGGCTAAGAATAGGCGCTAGTTAGTCAAATAGGGGCCTCTCTTGTTTAAAGGTCCCTAATCTTTAAAAGTATCGGAAATAGCTTTATAATTTGTAAATATTATAAATTTCGAGCTATCGATATAATATAAGAGTTTCTTTAAGGCTTAAATAACTATGCTTATCTTAAGCTTTATAATTTAGTAGTTTTATTCGGCTAAGGTTAAAGCTTTTAACAAATATAATACTAGTCTCTCCTTTTTGTCTTAATTTAACTAGTAAATTGCATAGCTATAGCTATACTCTTTAAATCTATTAATATAAAGTAAAAAAGGGGCGTTAAAGTTTGAAAATATTAATATTAAAGCTTTGTAAAGTCTATCCTTTAGCGTTTAAAAGGCTATATAGTAATAATTTATTAAGTTAGTTAAAATCTTGATCTTCTTTTGCTATTTGCGTTTTAACTTTTTAGTTTATATTATATTATTGTCTAGCTATAGTAATAGTATTAACGTAGCTTTTGTAAAAGAGGCTTATTTACAACCCTTAAATAGTGCGTTCTTAAACTTAATAGTCTTTAGCTTAACTAATAGTAATATAATAGCCGTATAATATTAAACAAATAATTAATAGTAGCCGAAAAAGCTAATTAAAGTCTCAAGTTAAGCTAGTATTTATAAAAATTCCTATTTGCAAATTGCGTCGACCTTATCTTAAAGGGTGCTTAATCTTAGCCTAAATATATAGTGCCTTAAGGCTTATATAAAACGCTAAGCAAAGAAGCATTTTTCTAATGCTAATATAACTCTAAATTATTTAAGCAAAGTAAAGATTACTTTTAAGTTATAAAGATAATCTTTAATTAACTTAAAAAAAATTATTATATTATTAATATATATAAGGATAAAGCGCTATAGATATAATCTAAATAAGTATTCTATTTTGTGTTAAAAGAAGGATAAGGTATTTGCTAATCTTATAGTTGCAACTATTAATTGCTTATATCCTTAATAAGCTATAACTATAGCTATTTTCTAGTAATCTTTTAAGGCTAGTAGTTATTAGAAGAAGGATTTAGTAAAGTTTAAGCTAAAAAAGATTATTAAGCTACTTAGTGCTAATAGTATTATATCTTATTAAAGCAATAAGTATATGTTAAGGCTTAACTTAGTATTAACTCGCTTTAAGTTAATAACTACTTTCGGTTTTCTATTTTGCTATATTACAAAGGCTAAGGATATAGCTAGACAAGGTTATTTAAGGGGGACTTTCTTTATAAATCTATTTGCATATATAAGATTAAGGATTTTATCTATTATGTCTTTATCCTTCTTTGATAAGTTATATAAAGCTTGCTTTAAGTTTAAGATATTAGCATTGTCTTTAAATAATACTAGCATAATAACACTATTGTTAAATCTCTTTAAGCTAAGTCGAAATAATGTCTTATAAGATTTTATTAAAGCTTTAAACTTAGCCTTTGCCTTTAGACCCTAATAGTTAGCAATATTTAGTTTACTAGCATTAGTGATATTTGTCTTAGCAAGCTAGGCTAAGAATGGGAATTTGTTTAAATAATGTCCTTTAAGCTTTAGTTCCTCTTTTAAGATGTCCCCTTTTAGCAATTTTGCAAGATTTAATTGCACCTTTATAAGATTAGGCCTATTTTGCCTAATCCCGGATATAATCTCGGGTAAATTAAAGAAGGTCTTGCAAGCTATAAGGTTAAGTTTTAGGCATTCCTTTATAATTCTTAGACAAGTCCTTGCAAGCAAAAAGATTAGTGCATCCCCGAAGTTTGTAAAAGGAAGGGGTATAAGTTGTTTATTTATAATCTTGTTAATTAAAGATCCGAATTTACTAATAGACAAGTTTACTTGCAAATATAAGCAAATAAGGTAGCTTTGCGCATTTAGTTCTAAATCCTTATATTTAACTTTAATATTTTTCTTTTATCTTAAAAGGATTAATGCAAGTTTTAAGCTATAAATTTATATAGTTGCAATCTTTGCCTTTAGCTTTGTTGTTTGCAGTTAAATATACCTTTTTTTGTACCCTTTATTTGTATTCCTAATTTGCAATTTGCTCGATAATCCTTTATAAGCTTATCAAATATTAAAGCTATTTAGTATAAAGAAGCTAAGTCTTAGTAGCATCCCTCTTAGCAAGTAATTAATAATATGCATTTTTACTAGTAAGAACATTTTAATAGACTTGTTAGATATAAGATAGCAAATTGCAAGCTTTGCATATATAATAGTAACTAAGCCTTAGCTTACTCCTATTAAGCTAATTCTTTTGCTATCCTCTATTGTCTTAATCTTAGTATTAAGATAATGCTTTTCTAAAGTTAGCTTGTTAATAATCTTAATTAGGGACTTTATATTAAGGCACATGTCGTGTTGCTTCCTATTATTGCTTATAACTATAATCTTAGCATTTGTATTTATTTAATATTCGGATTTATTTAAAAAGATAGCTATATAATTTAAGACTCGGGGTTTTAATGTCAATTTGGCCTCTAGTGTCAATTTAATATATTATTTCTTAAGTGTTAGTGCATTTGCACCTATTAATAGCTATAGTTTTAGTGCGTTATCCTCTAGTCTTAAATTAGATAACTGCAAAATTGTCTCGGTATTAGCAAGGCCCTTATCCTTGCTCTTGTCGTTTGTAATAGAGGGTAATTGCTACTAAGTAATAGGCTTTATAGTCTAATAAACTATATCTTTGTTTCGGGTTTTCATATAATAAATTATATCTTTATTTTGTAATGCTTTATATCCTTTAATATTAAAGTAGTCCTTGCAAAATGCTATTTGATTTTTAATATTAAGCTAGCTAGTATTAATATAGTTAAAGATAAAGCTAACGTCAATTTGGCTAATATTAATGTAATTAAGGGTAAAGTTAAAGCTAAAGTAAGCAATATTAATGCATTATTAGAAGATAATAAAGCAATCTTTGCTAAAGTAAAGCTAGTTAATAATAAGGCATTATTTAAGCTAGTTAGTATTAATATAGCTAAGGATAGTAAAGGATACTAGTCTAGCAAAAAGCTCCCCCTTAGCGTCCGCTTATAAGGTTTCCTTGCTACTTAATAAAGGGTAAAATTATATTATCTTAATTTGCAAATTATACTTGCAAATTTACTTATAAGCAAGCTTATTAGTAATTAAGATAAGTATCCTTGTTTACTAAAACAAAGTCCTCTTTAAGCTTTATCTTTATTATAAAGGCTTTAACTTTACTATTATTAAAGTTTTAGTTATATAAGTATTTATCTTATCCTTATTAATAGTTACCCCTCTAATTTTAATTACAATTATTATAGCTGCAATTGTTTATATAGCTCTTATTATAGCTATTATATTAACTTTGCTATAGCTAGCCCAAATTTGAGTTTAGGGTAATTGTCTTCAATGCTAGCAAGCGTTAAGTAGCTAGGATAACTAATAGCTTATCGCTCTTTGCAGCCTTTTGCGTTATTGCAAATTTAACTTTAATAATCTAGTCTTATTAAAATGCTAAAGCTAAGATTATATATTATAACTTTTAAGATAAATTAAACAAATGCTATTAGTTTTAAGGTTATATTAATTGCTACTATTAAGTTTGTTAACTTTAGGGCTATGCTAGCTGCTATTATTTAGTTGCTAGCAATTATCTTATATCTTTTATTTCTTTCTTTTAAGCTTAAATTTCCTTCTTTTGCGCTTTAAACTAGTTTTAGACTTGTCTTTATTAAGCTTTAGCTTGATTCTTAGTAGTATAAAACCTTTATTATAAATTTGTTTATCTTATTATTATATGGTTGCAAGGTTATAATAGTAGCTAAGTATAAATTAAGCTTAATATAAAGGCGTTAAACAATTAAGTCTTAACTCCTCTTTTTAGCCTTGATATATAAGCTTTGCTTAGCTATCAAATACTAGTATATATTTATAATAAATTTGTTTGCAAAGGAATATTGTAAAGTATTAGCTTTATTTAGCGCTTAAGAAGGATTAGTGTAAAATTGTCGTATAAGTTATTACTTTTACTTGTCTAAATCCTCTTTTATAAGCTTAGTAACTTTATTGTCTAATCTAATAAACTAGTTACTTGCGTCTCTTTGCATATATAATAGTAATGTCGCTAGGACTAAGGGCTCTTTATAAGCGTGAGCTAAGAAGTTGAGTCTCTTGCAATAAGTAGCTATAAAAGTCTTATTAGAGCTGTTGAAGTATTTAACTTCGTCTGGCTTAAGTTGCTTAATTCCTTTAAATGTTGCTTGAGATTTGTTACTTATAGTAAAGCATCTAGGATCCTTATCTTTATAATTATAGCAGCAATAGTAGCTATGTCTATTGTAGTTGCGTCTATTGCCTTTGTCGCTAAAGTCGCTTTTAGATAAGCTATTATAGCTATTATTTGCATAATAGCTACGCTAACTTGACTTATGCTAATAAGCAAGTTTGTAGCAAGTAAGTTAATAGTCTTTGCTATCCTTGTTATCTGATATATTTCCTCTTGTATAACATTTAAGCTTAAGCTATTTAAGTCTCTTTAAGCTATTATTACGATACCGGGTTCGAGACTTGTTATAGTTGTTACGACTAGAGGGTTTATTATAGACGAGAGATTTATTATAATAAAGGGCTTAATCCGATAGGACTTGATCCGACTTTATTATAATTCGAGCTATTAATAATAATAAAGTTTAGCTTAAGCTAAAACCTTCTCGGAATTTGTTTAAGAATCTAGTAAAAAGGTTTAGTGTACTTGTAAATAAGCTTTAGCTATAAATAAAGGTTATAGCCTTTATTCGGAAGTTATTTTCTGTGTCTTAATTTAACTTATATACTATTTTTAAGCCTCTTTAAAGCTTACTTTAGTAATAGCTACTAATAGATGTGGGAAGCCCCCGGCTTAGATTTTTTTATATAAGACTATAATTAATATAGCATCCTACTTTTAGGATTATTTAAAATATATTATATCTATATTAGAAGACAAGTTAATGCTATAGCCGCTGCTTATTGCAATATTTATATTCCTTAAAATATATCTTAAAACAAGCCTTCTAAAGCTATTAGTAATATACATGTATCTTAGTTATTATAGTTATTATTCTTGCTCTTACCTCTTTTGTAAGAGTTGCCGAGGATTAGCTAGTGTGTTTTTATGCTTGTTGTCCGAGTTGTTTTGTGCTAAAGATATTATTAACTTTATAAAGGTAATTAATAAGGGGATTAATAGTAAAATTAGTGGTAAAGGGCCTCGCTCTTTTATAAGGAAAGCTTCTTCTTGTAAAGAGGCTAACTCGGATAGCAAGGATATAATTTGTTTGCATCTTTAAGAGATGGCATTACTAGCTTTAGCTATAACATTTAGTGCTAAAAGCTTTAAGCTACAATTCGGGCTTTTACTTCCTTGTAATAAGTTGGGTGTTAAGCTGTTTTGTGGGTTCGGGTTTAAGCTATTAGCTTAAAGGGATTAAAATTGGCTATTTGTTACTCGGATCCGATTAGTTTTGCCCTTGCTAGGCATAAGGTTAAAATCCTTAGTCTAGCTAGATAGTGCGTGCTATAATGGCGTTGTTATTAAATTGGGAGCCCTTGTCTTGAAAGGTATTTGTTTGCTTCTTGTTTTAAGCAAGGATTATGTTTAATGTAGGCTTAAATAGGCATTGTAGATTAGAGGTAACTTGTGGGTCTTGCCTTCTTGTTTTGTCTAATTTAAGCTAAAGCTTGTAGTGAAGTGTAAAGTCTTAATGCGCAAGATTGTAGCTAATTAGAACTAAGCTGCGCAATTTGTAAATTGCCTTGCAAGTTTTTGATTGGATTTGCAAAATCGGATTGTGGGCTGCAATCGATGCAAGGGCGTGCTCGATGCAAGGGCATATCTTGGTAGTATTTGTGTTTTTGTCTAATTTGGTTAATTAGCTAAGATTAAGCTCTCGACGATTAGGTTGTGCAGCGGAATCGTTGATCTTATCCTCTAGGATCGGCTTAATTGCTAGATGCAATTTTGCTAGTTATTGCTACCATGTTGTGGAATTAACTTAAAGGATGTAAGATGCTTTATTCCTCTGATCCTAAGCTCAAGCCTTAAGGGCTTGGGCATGCGCTAAGCTAAGCGTGCATGTGCACGTGACAATTGACTAAACCTATGTGATCGTATAAAAGCAAAAGGAAACCCCCCACTAATTTCTAAGATTGGAATACCGAGGTCATTTC
>Ga0302221_10002805_pt1 | contig 10725 bp, 12 predicted proteins | sample II_Palsa_E2_1_FD_193517 | JGI IMG/M metagenome (GOLD analysis project Ga0302221, IMG submission 193517) | Peat permafrost microbial communities from Stordalen Mire near Abisko, Sweden - II_Palsa_E2_1 | ecosystem: Environmental > Terrestrial > Soil > Palsa > Peat permafrost | place: Sweden...
TAAGTGAGTTGTTGGTTTCGGGTAAGTTAGTTTTTTGTTTTTATGAGGATCTTTTCGATGAAAATTCCAATAGCAACGCCAACCGTGTAGCTTAACATATCTCCCCACGAAAACACCTCGCCTAATATTAAACCGCCGATAACAGTGTGGCGGATATTATTGATCCAGGGCGCCTGGTAAAGCTGGCTAAACTCTATCGCGTAACAAAACAACAAACTTGTTATGATAACCCACTTAATGGTACGCTTGATGAACAGGAATTTTACAATGAAGAAGACCATCAACGCCCATAAAATATCACCAATAAATAATGGAATGCCATGAATGTGACGGGATAAGAGGCCGAGGATGATGGTTATGAAAATAAGAATGAAATAGGTTAAACGGTATTTCATCATTTTTCTTCTAAAATAGTAAATCCTGTTATGCAGAACAAAAAAATATGTACCTTCAACTTACTGTAAACCATCGAAAAATGATTATCTCCAAAAACCTGATTATAAGTATAGCTTCTCTTTTAATGTTTTTTTTCCTTTTTTCGGGATGCCAGATTTTTACGGCAGGTAAAAAGAAGTTGAGCTTATATTGTCCCGGATTAAAAGTAGATATAACTGGTTTCAGCTGGTCTGGCGATAGATCGAGAGATGTTTATGTGTTAAACTATGACCGGGACTTTCAAAAGCAGGTTCGGGCATATTTTGAAAACAAAGAAAATGGATTCGTAGAAGAAAAAAACGGTGATTTTTATGATATAAAGATTGAGGATAACAAAGTTATAGACAGAAATGACCACGTAATGGTTAAAACTATAGAGAAAAGCAAAGGCACAGCAGAAGTGATTTTTAATGAAACTACGCGAAGGATCATTATTATCGAAGAATAAAAAAGGCCGGGTAACTTTGCTATACATCCTTTGATTTACGAAGTAAATTCGTAAATCCAAAATCCTTATCCAGATCATTTAGTTGGCATAATGCTGCGAAATTGCCTGTTTAAGGTACTGAAGATCTATCAATATAGCCTTCTTATTAAAATAAAGAATTGGCGCCATGAAGAAATATTTAAGCTTTACCTTCAGGTCTACCAGGCAGGTTATTAGCGTACCGTTTACTGCGGGTTCAACACGCATTGTCCATATAGCCTCTTTAAAAATATTTGAATTTTCCAGCTTTATTTTAGTTTGATAGTCTGGAATATGCTCAATAATACTGTACGACATCCGTAAAGCTTTTTTTTGCCCTTTTTGCAACGGGGCAATCGTATCAAATGTATAGCCTACGGCTCCCGCCGGATTTTGCGACGTTGGTATGATCTGTTCAACACTGCGGTCCCATTTAACTAAGAAATACGGGTCACTAAACAAATCCCATACCTGTTTGGCGGTTTGCGGTACGATTATATCCAGTTCAAGATGCATTTGATGAATTATTAAAAAACAACGTTAATTTGACCTGCTTTTTATGGTTATGTTACGAAGCACCCCGAAAAGATTTACGAAGTTTAATTCGATGTTGTTTGTTTTTAAAGGCCTCATTGAGGGCTTCGCCGTTTTAAAACTTCGTAAATCTGCCAATCACCAACAAAAAAGGCACCCAATGAGCGCCTGTTTCTATACGTAAATCAATAATTGGCTTATACTGTTTCGGCTTCCATAGCCATTTGCTCGTCGACCAAAATACGGCCGCAATGCTCGCAAACAATGATCTTTTTGCGCTGGCGTATATCCGACTGCCTTTGCGGCGGGATCTGGTTAAAACATCCAGAGCATGAATCGCGCTGGATAGTTACCACTGCCAGGCCATTCTTTGCATTCTGGCGCAACCGGCTATAGGCGATTAATAAACGCTCATCAATACCTTTGGTTGCTTTATCAGCAAGCGAAGATAATTCGTTTTCTTCCTTTTGGGTTTCGGCGGTGATTGTACCTAATTCAGCTTTTTTAGCATCAAGGTCGCTTTTGCGGGCTTCAAGATCGGCAAGGGCTTTTTCATAAACAAGGGTCTTTGAAGTTATTTCAAAGCCAAATTCCCTTATCTTTTTTTCACTAACCTGTATGTCTAATCCCTGTATCTCAATTTCTTTTGATATAGCGTCATACTCGCGGTTATTTTTAACCTCATTCAGCTGTGTTTCGTATTTTTTTATGTTAGCCTGGGCATCCTTTATCAGGTTTTTGCGGGTAACAATATCATCTTCCAAATCATCCAGCTCGGCTTTTATTTTTTGTATACGGGTTTCAAGGCCTGCAACATCATCTTCAAGGTCGGCAACCTCCATAGGCAATTCACCTCTTACCTGGCGAATTTTATCAATTTTGGTGTGGATGGTTTGTAGTTCGTATAAAGCTTTAAGCTTCTGTTCTACGGTTTGTTCCATTAAATAAAATATTTGACGGGGTTTGTATTTATTGCTGTTAAACGGAGTGCAAAGGTAGTAAATTTTTTTTGAATTATTTCATACAATAATTGTTGCGTAAATTGTTCACTTTCAAAGTGGCCGATGTCAGCAATTACCAGCTTTCCTTCGGCATCAAAAAACTCGTGGTACTTATAATCGGCGGTAATAAAAATGTCAGCCCCGGCTGCAATGGCGTGTTTTAATAAAAAACCGCCAGCCCCGCCACAAACCGCTACCTTTTTTATATGCCTGCCGGTAAACGCCGTATGCCTGATCACATGCACCCGCATTCTTTCTTTTATATGATATAAAAACTCTTCTTCGGCCACAGGCGTATCCAATTCCCCTATCATGCCTGATCCAACCTGCTGGTTTTGGTTGGTTAATTCATATAGGTCATAAGCAACCTCTTCGTAAGGATGGGCCAAAACAAGTGCCATTAATATTTTACTTTCAAGTATAGCAGGGTATATAGTTTCAATCCTTACCTCATTTTCAAGATGGCGTTTTCCCGGTTCGCCAACGTAAGGGTTGGCCTGGTCGTTTCCTTTAAAGGTTCCTGTGCCTTCGGCATTAAAACTTGTTTCGCTATAGTTGCCAATATTGCCTGCCCCGGCTTTAAATAAGGCGTTCAGTACCTCATCAGCATGGCTAAGCGGAACATAAGTAACCAGCTTTTTTAGTAAATTATGGTTGGGAGATAGCACCCTGCAATTTTTTAACCCGAGCGTTTCGCAGATTTTTGAGTTTACCCCGTTCATAATATTATCCAGGTTTGTATGAATGGCATACAGTGCGATATTATTTCGGATAGCCTTTTCAACTATGCGCTCTACGTAAGTTTTTCCATTAAACTTTTTTAAGCCCCTGAAAACAATAGGATGATGGGAGATGATGACCTGGCAGTTATTGGCAATGGCTTCATCAACTACAGCCTCGGTGCAATCTAACGAGATAAGGGCCTGGTGAATTTCATGCTCTGGCTGACCTACAATTAAACCGGCGTTATCATAATCTTCCTGGTAAGCCAGCGGGGCCAGGCTTTCGAGGTAGGCGGTTAGTTGGGATAATTTCATTTTGACACGAATTTCACGAATTTAGGCGAATTTCACGAATTTGATTTTATAATTAGCGCCCTATGTTTTTAAAACCTATTTGATCAGGATAATCACAAATCATTTTTATTCATGAATGTTCGGCTTCATTCGTGAAATTAATGGAGATTATTGTAAATTTGAATTATGGGAACATTAATTGCACATCCAGAGAATAAGGAAAAGCTCGTCGCCTTAAAAGCTTTTATGAAAGCATTGAAAATACGTTTTGAGGAAGAAAAATCACCATATAATCCTGAATTTGCAGAAAAGATAAAACGCAGTGAAGAAGATTTTAAAGCCGGAAGATATACGGCTATAAAAACGGTGGATTTATGGAAATAATCCGTTCTGCTAATGAAATATCCGCCAGATTTACGAATTAACAACCCGGTTTATCTTTGCAGACCAAACCTTTTAGCTTTCGCCTTAACCTTTCACCTCGCCTAATTGCTCATCTTTGCCATCTGGAAGCTTTCGTAAGCCATTTTACGGTTATAATCATTGGCGAGCGTTTTATAATTAACGAGGTCAATTATTGTCCCGATGAAACAAAAACCGGCGGTAAAAAGATATAGAATGCCCATAAGTACTTCGCCTACAACTAACCGCTGTATTCCGGCAACGCCAAAAAAACCTATTATGGTAAAAATTAATAAATCCTGCGGCGATTTCCTTTTACCGGAATATACCATATAAAAATATTTTTTCTGATTCTCATTAAGATCGGCTGTTCCTTGTTGTAAAAAATTCATTTCCTCATATGTAATACCAGGGAATGCCATATAAGGATTATTTTGATACATGTCCATCACATTCAAGATTTAAGGTTCATTTTTAAATTGCTATAAAACTAAGATAGTATTAAAATTATTACAATTCTAATATATGGCTATGACTACCAAATATTTAATTAGTTACAGTGCTTTCTGTGAAATCTTAGCAGCCCTGGCGTTTAATTTTTTTAAAACGTTGATATGAAAAGAAGGCAATGTGTTAACATATACTTAAGTAGGGTCAACAATTCCTTCCGCAATCATTCTTAAAGCGGTAAGGCTGGGAATAAAAAAATACTCTCCTCCCCTCGTTTCGACAAATCGTGGTAATTCATTCAAAAAATAAGGTGGGCCATCTTCTATATTATTCGACCCAAAGACCATTTTGCCATCGCCTTTTCCATTGATTTCTGAGTGATTTCCCAAAACAGGGCATTTGTCATTAGCTAATTTAAAATCATTGCCATAATTTATCCATTGCTGTAGTACAAACTCAAACTGGCGTTTAATACTTGCGTTTATCGACATAAATATAGTGCCATGGTTACCATCATTACTTTCGGGGTTTTCAGCTTTTCCGTATGGCAAGCCCCTTCTTAATATCCTTCTGCGGTTGTCTACTGCCGAAGGTGATTCGAACGCTTTTTTAACGCCAAACTCCAGTGAGCCACGGGGGTTTGCCCTGCGGGTATGCGCCCCTACAGGGCAGCGCCCGCCCGCCAGGTCATCATTATAATCATAAGCGTGAAATTTTTTATTAACTTCTCTGAAAGCGGCTTGTGCTGCAATTTTTTCGGCCGACGTTTTAGCAAGCGTTATCGCTTCAACGGCCTTTTGCCTTTTCATAGCCAATTCATTTGCAGCCTTTTCATCAGGAAAGGTTGTAATTGGTACGCCGTTCCGCCATCTCCCGGTAAATTTAGCTGCAAGCATTTCTTTCCCGCCCGGAAAGTTTTTTGACTTCTCCTCCAAAAATGCATTAAATTTTCCCACATTTTCATGCAGTTTACGGTATACCATAAATGATCCGTTTCTAGCCATCAACGGTGGCGTCGGGGCAACGGGGTATTCCAGCGCTTCGTCTTTATGCCCTAAAATAAACTCACCTGTTTCTAACGGCAACCAGGTAGAGTCTAATTCAGGATTGCCATATCCCAGCATACCCTTTGTATTCTTTTTCCCGCCACCTGCCAATTCGCCCATATCGGGTGTCATGCCTTTAAAAAACGGGTTGCTGATCCCATCAGTATAGCCAAAATGTTCTTTGGCAGTGGGCACCCCGTTCTCATATAAAACAGAAGCGTCCTGGTATTTTTTTGTCCCTTCATTCTTATTTGCGCGATGACCGTCTAACAATATCACTTTGTCAAGCCGTTGCTGCGTAAGTATATCCATTATTTGATTATACCGTTTTTCAACCGCTCCGTCAGTCTGCGCCTCTATCGATAAAAATATATGTATCTCTTCATGCCATACAGGGTCCCAATTTGCAGGGTCACTTGGCCCGTTATCCCCTAAAATAGTCCTGCGCCCCCGCATTCCTATAATAAATTCATCCGGGAAACTCTGAAGCGTTTGAACAGGGATTCCCAGATCTTTTAAGCCGTTGTAAGTAAATGCTATGTTAGTGGTAGCATCCGGCCACGGTACACCTTCCGTATTTTTATCTCCATCGGTCCAGGGAGCGGATGAGGTAATATAAGGTAGCAAGCTGTTCAAAAAAGCCCGGCCCTGTTCCCCATTATTTACCTTAAAAAACAGGTAACGTGCTTTTATAAATCCCGACTCAGCATAATTTTTCATAATATGCCCCTGAATGTCGTAGAGGTCTAATAGTGTATCCATCTTAAAATAATTTATGCGTGTGAGAGTCAAGAACCAAGAGCCAAGAATCAAGATAAAAAGAATGAAAACAAAAACCGACGGACAATGGTATCACCGCCCTGCTTAACTTTGTTTTTTCTTATAGATTCCTTCACGATTTACTATTTTCTTGGTGCTTAACTCTTGTTATTTCTTGGTTCTTGACTCTTGGTTCTTGTTTCTTTGTTGTTATTTTTCACAAACACCATCGAGCGAACATGCCCCGGCTTTCCATGCTGGGGCGCTTAAAACCTTCGGCCTGGTATAGGCTATAAAGTCTTTAAAGTCGTTCAATAATTGTTTTGCAGGAACACCCTGGTGGGTAAAAACAAATTTTGAAAATTCCTGCTTTAAAAACAAGGATTTTAATTGCTCCTCCAAGGTATCATCTGTTGAGCCATTAAAATAGAAAGTGTTGGTAAGCTGGCATTTTTTTATATATTCAACAAACGATTGTGCCGAATCCACCTTTTCAAACCCAACGCAATCCACCCATAATTGTTTAATAACCGGGTTTATACTGTGCCACATCCCGGTAAGATAAGTATCCAGATCGCCATGAAAGTTGGAAGTAAACACCAGATATTTTGACTGAAGCCTATCAAGCCTGGCAGGATAAGATTCAAAAATGGCATCGTCAAGGATGTAGAATCTTGCCATATAAGTATTGGTTACCTTTGCCAGTGGGCTTTCTTCGTTTTCCGGCAACTCCTGGAGTTTTTTCCTTAGCAAATTGCTATTAGCCATCCCTTCTTTATGCCCGTTCCTGATAGGGCAAAAAGTGGTAAGTCCATAAGCTTTTCCTGAAACATTTGGCATATCGTTAATAGTTTAGCATATACATTTCCGCAAATTAGTTGATATGATTTTTTAAACGGGCTATTTTTTCAATAGCCTCATTAGCCAAACTTACCACCGGAGTAGGTTCCATCTGGCTAAGATCGGCCTGGAGTTCAAATAATGCCCTGTTGTATTTTCTCATGAACTCATCTTCAGTAACTGTTTCCAAATTTTCACATAAGTTCAGCAATTCTTCTTTAACATGTTTGGCCGATTTTACGTCGTTGCTGGTAGCCATCGGGTAAGCGCTGTAATAATGTTCGGTCCATATCTGATTTTTTAGAACATATTGATTGAAAGGAGTTTCAGGTATAGTGCCAGGCTTACCGACACTTTTATACCACATCAAATTTAACCTGAAGTGAAGGGCAATGGAAAAGGAATCTATGTATTGATTCCAGCTTCCATTAAAGTTACTGAAGAAAAACATATAAGCATAGTTAAGCTTCTCTTTGGGTTGCTCCTCCCCCAGCCAGGGAAGTTGTTTACTCCCGACGATTACCCAACGGGCGTAATGAATAATTGATAAGGTGAGCAAACCTTTAAAAGCGTTTTTTTGGACCATGGGTATCCGCGCTATCCAAAAAAGAAGATGATTCATCCAAACGTTACTTTTTTTGAAAGGAGTCATCAGGTTCATCGCATAAGCTTTTCCTGCAATATTCGACATGACGTTGTTAATTTAGGTTTGTGGATTAAAGAACCAAGAGTCAAGAATCAAGAATCAAGAGATAAGAAGACAGTTTAACCGTAAAAAATCCTGTAAAAAATTATGCGGGTTATTATACCTGCGCCATTCCTTTGTCTTGATTCTTGGCTCTTGATTCTTGACTCTTTGGGTCTCGATTCCTGGTTCTCAGCCCTTTCCTATTCTTTATCAATAATATGAAATTTTCCTGAACTATTTAAATATAGCAATAGTTCAATTATTCAAAAAAGTTTTTCGTTGTTTTAGAAATATTAACCTATCAGGAAATGTTTGCACTATTCCCAAATTCCATCTGTGGAAACAATCTCAACCGGCCCAAAATATATATACGGTAGAGTATAACTATTATGGTAGGTAATCCCAGCCAGTGCGCATGGAACGAGCTGCGGATATCGCCATGAAATAAAAAAGAAATAGCATGCCCCAAACCGCAGCCCGGGCACCAGGTAATACCCAGCAGTTTTAATGGGCATAGCGTAAAATGCGCTTGCCCGTTCGGATTGGTAATGGCCAATGCAATTAGCGCCACTATCCAAAAAACAAGTTCAAAATATTTAAAAAATATTGCCCTAATCAACTTTATTACGTTTGTTGGTAAACAATAACGATACCCCGAGGGCAAATAATATGCCTACCAATAAAGCGCCAAATATCCTCTCTGAAAAATCCATAAGGTTGTTTTCTTTGGCAAACTCATCAATATAAATTATCGAAGCGGCGACTGTTATTATTCCGCCTAAAATTAATATTTTAAAGCTTTGGATTAATCCCTCTAAAAATCCCATCTGGCCGCCGCAATCGATTTTACGATAATTTTTGATGGCGAAATACAATACTATTAAAGGTATAAACACAGAAACAAATTCAATCAGCGACACCTTGCCGCTTTGCGGGTTGATACCAAGCCCGTGCATAACAAACATCCACAATAAGCTTAAAAGGCCAATAACAAGGCCGGATACAATTGCATTCTTCATGGTTAAAAATTATTGGTTAGGTGGTTATTTGTTAGAGATTGGAGATAAGAGATTAGCAAAGTAGACACAACTAATCTCTTATCTCTAACCTCCAATCTCTGATTCCTAATTTCAAATAAATATAGTTAATAAGTAATTCACAAGCTATATTGTTTAGAATATTTTTACCTCCGCGCCTTTTTAAAATTAAAAACCCTTTTTTGCGTATATTTGCAGCAATTTGAACATCCGTGATATTTTAGAACGCTATAAAGCTGATGAACGGATAAAGGCGTTGGCGCAAGCCCTTAACGCCTCTAAAAATCCAAGGATTCAGTTACGTGGATTAGTCGGATCAGGAGATGCGGCCATCGCGGTAGCGTTATATTTTTTGCAGCATAAGCATATGATATTTGTGCTGCCCGAGCGGGAAGAAGCCGGCTATTTCCAGGCTGACCTGGAGAATTTAACCGGCAAAGAAATTTTACTATTCCCATCATCCTACCGAAAACCATTTGAATTTACCCAACCTGACAGCAGCAACGTATTGGCCCGCGCCGAAGTGCTGAACGAGCTTAACCACTCATCGGAGTTTGGCCAGTTAATAGTCACCTACCCCGAAGCGTTGGCCGAAAAAGTGATCGACCGGGCATCGCTTGAAAAAAACACCCTCGAAATTGCCGTAAGCAATAAACTTAGCATTGATTTTATCAATGAGTTTTTGGCTGATTATGATTTTGACCGGGTTGATTTTGTTTACGAGCCGGGCCAATATTCTATCCGGGGCGGTATTGTCGATATATTTTCCTTTTCGCATGAGCTGCCTTACCGCGTTGAGTTTTTTGGCGATTTTATTGAATCTATCCGCACTTTCGAAATTGAAAGCCAGCTTTCCGTAGAACAGGTTAAAACAATTACCATAGTACCAAATGTGCAATCGAAATTCCTGACTGAAAATAACATTTCGCTGCTTGAATATGTTGATGCGGATACGCAGATATGGATAAAGGATGTACAGTTTACGCTGGATATTATTCAAAGCGGCTACAAAAAAGCCACACAGGTTTGGAAAGCATTATCAGCAGAAGATAAAACCAAAAACCCCGATTGGATAGACCCCAAATTTGGTTTTACCGATGAAAAGCTGATAGCCGACCAATTGCATGATTTCGCGTTGGTTGAATTTGGCAAGCAGTTTTTTTACCAGGCCAACCATTCCTTCCATTTTGATATGCGCCCACAGCCCTCTTTTAACAAAGACTTTAGCCTGCTGATCCACAATTTTAAAAATAATGAGACTGAGCATATCGAAAACTATATCCTTACCGATTCTGCGAGGCAGGTTGAACGGCTTTATGCAATCCTGGAGGACCTCGACAAAACCGTAAGATTTACGCCGATAAGCATATCGCTAAGGGAAGGTTTTGTTGACAGGGAACAAAAATTAGCCTGCTACACCGATCACCAGATATTTGACCGCTATTATAAATACAAGCTAAAAAAAGGCTATCAGCGCTCACAGGCCATTACCCTGAAAGAACTCCGTGACCTAAAACCCGGTGATTATGTGACTCATATTGATCACGGCATAGGCAAATACGCCGGGCTGGAAAAGGTGGAAGTAAACGACAAAATGCAGGAAATGATCCGCCTGGTTTATGCCGATAACGATTTGCTGTATGTAAATATCAACTCGTTAAACCGGATATCAAAATATAGTGGCAAGGAGGGCACTGTGCCAAGGATGAATAAGCTTGGCACAGATACCTGGGAAAGGCTGAAGAAAACCACAAAAAAAAAAGTTAAAGACATTGCCCGCGATCTGATCAAGCTTTACGCCCTACGTAAGGCGCAGCAGGGTAACGCATTTTCGCCGGATAGCTATTTGCAAACCGAACTGGAAGCTTCCTTTATTTACGAGGATACCCCCGATCAGGAAAAAGCCACTGCCGATTTTAAAAAGGATATGGAATCGCCCCACCCAATGGACAGGCTGATTTGCGGCGATGTGGGCTTTGGCAAAACAGAGGTTGCCATCCGTGCCGCGTTTAAGGCCGTTGCCGATAGCAAGCAGGTGGCAATATTGGTGC
>Ga0302221_10002807_pt1 | contig 10718 bp, 12 predicted proteins | sample II_Palsa_E2_1_FD_193517 | JGI IMG/M metagenome (GOLD analysis project Ga0302221, IMG submission 193517) | Peat permafrost microbial communities from Stordalen Mire near Abisko, Sweden - II_Palsa_E2_1 | ecosystem: Environmental > Terrestrial > Soil > Palsa > Peat permafrost | place: Sweden...
CTTAAAATTTACCCCCCAGTGCATTTTAAGTTGTTAGGAAATTACTAATTTATTTATGTTTGATTTTATTCGTAATTTTATTTATTAATTTTTGACGATAATTTAAACTTTATATTGACATAAAATATAATAAAAATGGTAAAAAGATCGACTAGAAAATCAAAACATGTTAAAATATCACAAAAAAATCACAAAAGAGTTAGTAAACGGGTTAGTAAGAGAGTTAGTAAGAGAGTTAATAAAATGAGAGGAGGAAATTCGGCCCAAATGAATGCGTACAATGCGCTATGTAAAGGTATAAATGAACTTAATGAAGACCAGAAAAAAAAATGCGGAGAGATTGATAAACGGATTGCCAATTTTGAAGCTGTAAACAACAAAAATATCCGTGAATGCAATGATGATGACATTGGCGATGACATTGGCGAGGATTGTAATTCATATACAGTCAGTATGAATAACGATATTGACGCACACATTGAAGCGGCACTCAAACAAATTTCTCCAAAAATTGGTGGAAAGAGAAAATCAAGAAAATCAACTAAAGCAAAGAAATTAAAGAAATCAACTAAAGCAAAGAAATCAAGAAAAGCAAAGAAATCAAAGAAATCAAGAAAATAAACAAAAATTGAAAAAATAAATATACATGAAGAACAAATGTATATTAACTAATATAATGAACTGGAATAACATGAACGGTATAAATGATATGGATAAAATAAAAGAACTGTCGATTACAATGAAAGAATCTCGTGAATTATTAATATCATACGAAGATTTTATGGAACGAATCGAGGAAAGCGCCGATTCATTGTATATTAAATTATCTAAGTTTGTTGATGCTGGTAAATTAACATTTAATTCTAGTTTAAATTCTAGTCTAAAGTCTAGTTATGATATACTATGTCAATTGTATACGGCTGTGCATGATAGCATAAATCAAAATGAGATGTACATACGTGAAGCAACATTTGAAGATAATTATTATATTGACATTATTGATACAGATGCAAATTGTGTTGTTATTGAGATGGATTATATGTGAGAAACTAGGCTTTATGTGTTTATAGATAAGGGAAAAAAAATTGAAAAATACAAATACCTGTGAAGTCCTTGATAATAGAAGTTATACTTTTTGTTGTAAATCGAATAATCAAAATGAATATTATTCTTAAATCTGCAATCAACACGATAACTGACTTATATCAAAAGCCTTATGTCGATTCTGATTTAGAGAAAGAATATTTAACTGATTATAGAAAACAGTGCTTAAATATTTGTCCAGGTGGAGCGAAGATAAGTAATAAGTATTATGAGGAGGAGAATATTGGTGATGTAGTAGAAATTGATTCTGAAATACATATTGAGCATAAGATTGGACGTGATGGTAATCAATATTTTACATCTTATGCAGGAGGGAGAATGGGAATTTCAACTGTGTCGCAGTTCGTCATAATAAAAAACGGTGAAAAAGCAGTATTGGTCGATAATACCAAGCTGGATAAGTTTGTAAGAATTATAAATAAAAAAGAAAGAGTATTGGTCGATATGTAATATTATTGTGTATAAATTGTTAATATTAATAATTTGTTTTGTTTATTTTGTTTATATTGTTCATATTGTTTATTTTTATAATATGTGGTAATTACCAATAATTATAATTATATTTGACATTTTTGTGCGCTTTAATTATTTGAAGTTGTGTTTGAGTTAAAGGAATATTGCGATATGGGACTATCCAAATAGGTGGAATATCCCAGGAGAAAATTCTACTCATGTCAAGATATTCAGGAAATTTAGAATGTGGAGAAAGAAAATAAAGATGATTATGATATTCAGAATCGTATGCAGCAATCCCCAAGTGTAATAGATGGTATGGAAAGCTAAATCTAAATGTATAGGCTGCTAATGCGCCTTTCATTATTCCAGTGACATATAGTTCAGCGTATGGATCAAAACTTAATCCTGAACAAAAAGAATTTAGAGCTATATATTTATCTAAATCGAAATTATAAAGTACATTATACCAATTAGCACAGGTAATATAAATTCCAAATAATCCAAATGAGTAAGCAGGTAGTTTTGGTAATTGTTGCATAGTGATAAGTAAATAAGTAAACAAGTAAACGACTGATTAATAGATTATTAATATTTCATTTTTATATAAAATAACAACGAATAATAATGAAAATAAAAATGAAAATTTTGGTATAAAAAAAATAATAAAATGCAATAATATACAATAATATATGATAAAAGACTTTTTAAAAAAACGCTGGAAACTAATTTTAATAATTCTAATTGGATTAGCTATAATCATCGCTATAATTTTAACAATAGTTAAAAAGGTTAAAAATAATAATGCCACTGCAAAAACAAATGCGATTACAAAAACAAATATGCAGAACTTATTTAATAGTTATAATACAAAAAGTATGGTAATGGATCCTGATGGAGCAATTACGCCAGATGGCGTTTCGAGTAGCAATTTTAATACACTGTGGTCATATTGCCAAGGTCAACGATCAATTCCATTCTGCAATAATATCGTTGAGTGTGTTAATATCCCACAAAATGGGCAAGAATGTCAGTCCGCAAATGGAGGATCTATCCCTCCCTCTATTATATTAGGATCAATTTAATCATGTAGCTTTACCTATAGTTGACCATCATTTAGGCAAAAATGTTCTGAAATATATTGTAATATTATTTTTGCTAATGTTATTTTTTTTTTATTTATCATTGATTTTAAGTCTTCAATATCATTTGCCATCTTATTGTATTTGTCAATAGTTCTAGCATCATACCTATTAGATTCATACTTTCCAGCGTACATATAATTATCATAAATGGCGTCTAAATATCCATCTACACTTTCCAATAGCGAATAAATTACATATTTTGTAACAATCTTTCCTTCATAATCGACAATCCATGCATTTTGTAGATTATCACTATTAGAAAAAATGTATTCGCGTTCTTCAGGTTCTCCTAATTCTCCCAATTTAGCTCGCGTTAAATAAGTATTTTTATCAGTAGCAATACACCAAAATGATTGGGTTTCCGGATTTTTTGTTAGATAATATTTAATTATAATTTTTTCCTAATATTTCTTGTAATTCGTCGTACAATGCATCATCACGTAATGCGTCATTATGTATATTTTCCACATTTCTATATATAGTTAACCAGTCGATTGGATGAAAATCTCTATGTATATTGCTGGCTACGTTTTGAATTGGTAGTATTCTAGGAGGGGAATATTGCCCAAATGTTTTATTGTGATTATAATTAATGATATTTGTTGCCATATCACGATGTAATTGAGATTGTTCAATTGTAGTTTTATATTGTTTATCGATGGTTTTTGCTGCGATACCATGAAGCGATCGAAGTGATCGAAATTGTTCAATAATTGCCTTATAGTGCGAATCAATGATGTTGATTGCCATATCGCGATGCTTTTGATTAGTTTGAATTATAATTTCTCTTTTTTTAATTTCATCCTCAAGTCTTTTTAAAGTATTGTTTTTTTCGTTAGGATCATTAATTAAAGTTAATATTTGACTTTCATTTAACTCATCTGTTATAAATTTTTCGTTAATTTCGCTTATCATGGAATTATAATATTATAAATTATATTTAATAAATAAATGAGTAATAAATCAATTTTTTATTAATAAATAAAAATATTATGATATAACATTTAAATATACTAAATTGATTGTAAGTTTATCAAAAATAAATGTTTTTATATTCTTATCAATTTTGATTACTTTTTGTATATATTTATCAGAAAATAGATTGTAATGTTCACAATTAATTATTAGTGTTATAGTCCTTGTTTCATTTGTATTTAGCATGCCATTATAAATTTTTATTATTTTTGATAAATATGGCAATTCCATATTATAATTTAGACAATGTGGCTTACCAGCGATAATGAGAACTTCTAATTTTGGTAATAATTTAAAATTTATGGCTTCGAAATTTGATTTATGTAAACTTAATTTTTTTAAGTTTGCCATTATTTTTTTTGGAAAAGTTTCGGCTAATTTAATCGTAGAAATATTTAAATTTTGTAATTTAGTAAGATTGTACATTTTAATATTTAAATCGTATGATGAATGATTTATATTTTCAGTACTGTCCATGACACCATTTATTTGAAAAGTTTTTAAATTAGGAAAAAGTTTATTTGCGACGTTAAATAACAGATTCATTTTAAAAATTGTCCAGTTACATATCGTTAATTTTTGTACAAAATTAAATGTTCCAATATTCATGCAACTATAAAAATGATTATAATCCTCTAAAATAAATGAATTTGATTGGATGCGCCCAAAATAATAGTTCATGTGTTCATTGCAACTATAAGATAATATTAATTTTCGTAAATTTGGAAATATTACATTAGTAGTACGCACAGCCTTAAATAATGAATCTAATTCTCCCTTATATTGCTCTAAGAAATTTGGATTAATATGAGGAGTTATGTGATCTTTTTTAGTGTAAAAAAATTTATCATATAAATCATGAGTGTATTTTTTTACATTTAAGTTATAAAAATGTGGTAAACAAATTGGTTGCGTTACCCCGAAAATTGCATCAGAATAATGAATTTTTAATTTTTCACCATCATAATTTATGTGCGCCCTTAAAAAGTCTTTCATGTGATCCTTTCCTAGAAGGCATATTATACGATTAATTTGAAATTTACATAATAACATAGAATTATAACGTTCATCATAATTGTCATAAATTTTTAAGGTTATTTCGTGCATGTCTACATCACCTAAATAATAATAACATCCAAATTTATATGCTATATTTAACACACGATAAATTTTGTAAAGTTTTTTTTTATATTTTGTTGTAATAATAGCGTCATCATAGTTCCATTTATTGCGCCTTCTAATCGACCATACTTCTCCAGGAAATTCTAAGCTCGGGTGTTTAATTGTATTGGTGGTGTGCATTTCGGCAGACTTTAGTTTACGTAATTTATTTTTATTTATTTCTCCTTTTGGATATATTTTTGTTATTTTTATCATTTTTCGTTCGCAATAAGTCTTCCTCATTGGAAAATGTAATTTAGCATTGTTAATAAAAATGTAATATTGGTAGTGTGGAAGAGAGATCATAATATTAGTAGAATAATAGTTGAAATATATATTAAACAATAATGCATTATTGTTGTAGATTATAAATTATATCAATTTTTTATTAAAATATAGATAGTAATAAGAAAAAATTGAAATATAATAAATGCTGATATACACATAGAGATTTATGTCAATAATAATAGTTTACCTTTAAAACACAGTTATGTTTAAATTAAACACGGAACACATTTTTTGTATGAAATTGTATGATTTATGTAATATTGCTTATTTATTGTCCTGTTTATGTTTTATTTATTTATTAACTAAATTTAAATTTAATAATACACTTAAATAATTAATAACACACTATTTTATAATTATGACATGAACACTAAAAATAATGAATTGAAACCTTGGTTTACTAATGAACATTTTAAATTAAATTTGTCTGTTCCATTACCTAATGATCATCCTTCATCTTGTGACTTTCAGAATAAAAATTATTCTATTGTTAACTTTATTCATCCTCTCCCTCCTCTTCTTTTTGTTGATCCTAATTTAATTATTTCTACTAATAATGAAAAAAAAGTTAATAAAACAAATAATGACATTAAAAAAATGCTACACGATTATCTTGATACTTCTAATAAAATTAATAATGGGGCTAATTTATCTACTAAAATTATTAAAAATTTAAATACTTCCCTTAAATCACTTAATACTAAATTAACCAAAAAAATTAATAATCAAAATAAATTTATTGTTACTCAGCCACATTATCTTTCATTTAATCAACAACAAAAAAGCATTGTATTGGGATGGATGTACGAATGTAATAGAGTTTATAATCTTTGTGTTGACTTACATAATAAAAAGAAAATTGAATCTTATAATTACATGAAGTTAAAATTGGTTATTTTTAAACGATTATATAATGATAAACCCAAGCCTGTCCCATATGACATTTTAACTGATGTTGTTAAAGAATTTTGCTCGAATTACAAATCTTGTTTATCTAATCTTGCCGCTAAAAATATTAAGCATTTTGAATTAAAAAAAAGAAATCCAACTAAAAATAATCACTCCATTTGTATATTAGCTAAACAAGTAACTACTGATGGTATATGCGTTGAAAATCTTGGTAAAAATAATAAATATATTAATAATAGTCCATTAACTGAAATTGTAAAATTAGATAGCAGACTAATTTACAATAAGAATAACGATGAATTTATATTAAAATGCCCCAATTATATTGATGGTATTAATTGCACGCAACACAGAGAAAATATAATAGCATTGGATCCAGGAGGTAAAATATTTCAAAGTTATTATGGACTAGAAAGTTATGGTCATATAGGGGAGGACATAGGGAAAGTATTATTAAGAAAGAGAGATAAAATAAGCAAATATCAAAAAATATTAAGTAAAAAAATAAACAAGAAAGGAAAGAAGTTAAGAAATAAAGAAGCAATAAAGAAGAAAATCAGAGGGATATATAAGAAAATAAAAAATGTAGTAAAAGAGTTACATAATAAGACGGCAAATTATTTATGTAAAAAGGCAGACATTATTTTAATACCGGAATTTGGGACATCAAGAATGGTAAAAAGTAAAATAATAGATCTGGATCGAGAGAATAATGTAAGAGGAATGAAAACGAAAATAAAAGAAAGAATAAAAGAAATAAAAGAAAAAAGACTGGATAAAAAAGAAGAGAATAAATTATTGAGAAATTATACACGAGAGAAAAGATTAAGGAAGAATGATAAATATATATTAAATCAATTGTCGCACTATGAATTTAAGCAACACTTACTCCAAAAAGGGGAGATATATGGTTGTAAAGTTCAAATAGTAACAGAAGAATATACATCACAGACATGTACATTATGTGGAGAAATAAGTAAAAAATATGTGGAAAGGCTGAAAGAATGCACAGAATGTAAATATAAAATAAATCGAGACATAAATGGATCACGAAATATCTTATTGAAAAGTCTAGTGGAAATGAGAGGGAAATATAGAGAGACGAGCATGGCAGAGAAGCGTAATAACCTGAAGGAAAGATATAAGTAGGTAGTAATACCGAAGTGAGGAGAAAGTTATGAAAATAATGCCTAGCTCCTAGATGTATGAAGAATAAATTGAATACTAATTAATAATTTAATATAGTTTCATACAAAATCATATATAAATTAAGTAGGGACCTAACTAACATTAATTTCGAACAAAATTTAGGAATTTATCAAGATACTAGAAGCCTAGTTGATATTGTCATAAATGGTGGTAATAAATGCAATTCTAATAAAATAGATGACGATTTAGATACGGCTATACTAGACATTAGCGTGGATGCAGAATTAGAGGACACAAGAAGATATGATGATGACTCAATTAATGAATATATTGATAAAGTAAAATTTGTAGATGAATTACTAAAAAATAAATTAAGAAAAACATTAAATATTTGTGAAAATATGCATGGCGGTATTTATTTTATACAACGATTAATAATGCTAGAAAATTTATATTGTGGATATAATAATTTAAAACATTTGCCCCAAATGCCAAGTACGTTAATTAGGCTTACCATATCAAATAATAATGTTGGATCTTTAAAAAAATTATCGAGGTGCATTAAATTAAAAGTATTAAAATGTTCAAATAATGATAGATTAAGATCATTGGATGGATTAGAAAATTGCATTAATCTTGAAGTTTTAGATTGTTCAAGTAATGAAAAATTAGGAACATTAAGAGGATTAGAAAAATGCATTAAATTAAAAAAAATAGATTTTTCCTATACTGACATAAAATCAGTGAGAGGGTTAAGGAAATGTGTAAATATCGAATATATTGAATGTTCAAATAATGATAAACTTATATCATTGAGATGGTTAGAAAATTGCCATAACATTAGAAAAATTAATTGCTCAAATATTAAAAATTTAGTATCTTTAAGAGGAATAGGAAATTGTTTAGAAATTAATTGTTCAAATAACTCAAATTTAGAATCATTGATGGGGATTGCAAATTGTTTAGAAGTTAATTGTTCAAATAATTCTAAATTAAAAAATTTAAATGGATTACAGAATTGCCCAAATTTAAAAAGGATTGATTGTTCAAAAAATGTAAATTTAAATTCATTAAAGGGGATAGAAAAGTGCGTTGAATGTATAGATATTAATTGCTCGCAAAGCAACTTTGTCACACTCAAAGAGTTAGCAAAGTTTGTTAATTTGAGAAATATTAATTGCTCGAATAATCACAATTTAATTACTTTAGGCGACTTAGGGGAATGCACTAATCTAATAAATTTAGATTGCTCAGATAATTGTAACTTAACAACGTTAAAAGATTTAGAAAAATGTATTAATTTGAGAGATTTAGATTGTTCACATAATAAAAATTTATTGTGTTTTGATGGCATTGAGAATTTTATTAATCTTGAATATTTACATTATTCAAGTTATACAAGTAATACAACGATAAATCGAAAGTTGAGATGCTTACCGAAACTTAAGGCAACTAAGTGTTCATAATTAGTCATGTATGCACACATGTTATATTTGTATATTTTTGTATAATTATTCATTTATATTAAATAAAAAATTGAATATGTTTATAGTTAGTGTACACAAAAGCTATATTGAAACTAAACAAATAAGGGATAAAAAATGGACGACACGATGCGTACTATACCAAAAGGAAAGCACAATTATACTAGTTATGGAAATAACTATGGCTATAAATATGATGATAAATATGATGATAAATATGATGATAAATATAATGTTCACGATAAATTAAAAAATGCATACCAATTAAGGGAAATTATTGGAGGAGATCGAATTAATATTAATAAATTAAAAATAGTCGCAAAAAAATATTATTCAAGTGTATCAATAGAAATAATGGCCATTTTATTTAAATATGTATTATCGTATGCAAATACAACACTGTGCAAATATCATTTAACATGTAAATCCCTATGGAATAAACTCATAAATGCAAATAGAGAAAATTTTTATTCTGAATTATCACCATTTCGCATTAGGTGGCATGGTGATAATTTAGGTCAAGAAATGCATTACTGTGATTTTAAAATAAAATTGAACATTAATTTGAATAAACAAACAACACAAATATTTTTTCCGATTAAAATAATTAAATTACTTGGATACATTAAAAAAATCGAGATTGCGATAGCATATGAATATAATGAAATTGAATTTACTCCTATAGTACTTTTAGATCAATTTAAAGTCAATATATTAAAAAAAATAAATTTAATGATCGATAATCAACTAAAACCAAATATTAACAAATGTAAATATAATGTAGTTATTAATGAAATTCAATTTATACAAGAATTTCCGTTTAGAATTAATGATAGTGGAGCTTTGCGTGACTTTCATAACGCTGGAATAAATAGAAACTAAATAAATGATAATGTCCACATAAATATTTTGTTGTATTTTTTGTTTATAGAAAAATTGATAAAAATGAAAGCCTAACAAAAATAAATATGAATATTAATGATAGACATATGTTTGCAATACCTAAAAAAAAACATTATTATGTCGCTTATTGTAATAAACAGCTTGAAAATGAAAATTATAATTATAATGAAAAATGCGATATAAAATACAACGTTCATGATAAATTAAAAAATATATACCAATTAAGAGAACTTATTGGTGGAGATATAATTAATGTTAATAAATTTATTAAAATTGCGCGACAATATTTACCTGATGTATCGGTATTTCATCAATTAGATGCATTTTCAAATACATATGAAGGCTCATGTGAAAATAAAATAAATATATGCAAATATCACTTGGTACGCAAATCTCTTAATAATAAAATTTTAAATAAATATAATTTATATTCAAAACTATCGCCATTTTTTGTTGAATTTGAAGGCGAAAATTTATTAGTTGCAATGTATTATTACCACAATAAAATAAATATATTTATTCATGTACACAAAAAAACGAAAATTATAGTTATTCCAAATAAAGTAATTAATTTATTTGGGTGTAATAAAAAAATAACGATTCAACTGAAATATGGATATAGACAGACAGAGAAAGATAAACACTTGGTTGCAAATGCTTCATTTTTTTGTAATTCTCCATTAATTCTCCCAAATGATAAATTTAAGTCAGATATATTAAAACGACTTAGTCGAATAATCAATCGCCAATTAAGACCAAAATTTAATAAATGTAAAAATAAAATAAATCTACGCAAATCTCAACTTTACAATGACGAATCATCAATTTTTAAAAAATTCAGGGACTGTTCATTAGACGAAAGAGTGTCACTTATAATAAAACAAAATTCCTATCTTTCAATTGATCGAACTTTATTAATTTATTCAACATATTTTCAATATAATTTGTATTAATTTCTTGATAGGTTTATGGTTATAATTAAAATTTATTTATTGAATGTCTATTTTGTTTATATAAAAAATTGATAAAAATGAAAGCCTAATACTAATAAGGAATGTTATTTAAAAATAAAATATACAATTCAATGATCACAGATAGGCGCATTATACCTAAAGATAAACACGGATATATTAGTTACTATGATAAG
>Ga0302221_10002808_pt1 | contig 10718 bp, 9 predicted proteins | sample II_Palsa_E2_1_FD_193517 | JGI IMG/M metagenome (GOLD analysis project Ga0302221, IMG submission 193517) | Peat permafrost microbial communities from Stordalen Mire near Abisko, Sweden - II_Palsa_E2_1 | ecosystem: Environmental > Terrestrial > Soil > Palsa > Peat permafrost | place: Sweden...
CTACTAATGGAAATTCAGGGCCTATCACCCTGTCGCCAAAGTGTTTGCGCAGTTCGGTTGCCAGGTAAGCTGCCTGGTTGTTTACTATTTCGGGGTCCTTATGTTTTACATCAAGATTAATAATACGGTAAAAGGGAGGGTATTTAAAGCTCCTGCGCTCTTCCATCTCGGTAAAATACAGGTCGTTATAATTATTTTCAATTACCTGTTTAATAACACGGTGGTTTACATCATAAGTTTGTATTACAACCTTTCCCTGCTTGCCGCGCCGCCCTGCCCTGCCGCTTACCTGCGCCAGCATCTGGTAACTGCGCTCATTGGCCCTGTAATCCGGAAATTTCAGCAGGCTGTCGGCATTGATGATACCGATCACCGTAACGCCCGAAAAATCCAGCCCTTTGGCGACCATCTGGGTACCAATAAGAATATCTATTTTTTTTTCTTCCAGGTCATTCAGTAAGGTTTGCAACGAATTACGTGAGCGCGTTGTATCCAAATCCATACGGGCAATGCGGGCATCGGGCAATAATACTGCCAGCTCATCCTCTACCTTTTCAGTGCCAAATCCTTTATATTCCAGGTGGGTTGAACCGCAGGCCGGGCAAATCTGGGGTGCGTCTTCTTTATAACCGCAATAATGGCAATGCAGTTTGCCGCTGCTTTTATGATATGTTAAGCTTACATCGCAATTAATACATTTTGGCGTATAAGCACATATTTTACACATCAGCAATGGCGCATAGCCCCTGCGGTTTTGGAACAAAATAACCTGTTCTTTATTAACAAGGGCCGCTTTCATATCAGCCATCAGCACACTTGTAAAGTGCGACTGCATGGTTTTACTTTTTGTTTCTGCAGCGATGCTTACCACTTCAATTTCGGGCAGCTTTACACCGCCATACCGTTCTGTAAGTTCAGCAAATCCATATTTTTGGATGCGGGCATTGTAATAACTTTCAAATGATGGGGTTGCCGAACCCAGCAGCACCTTAGCCCTATACCTATTTGCCAGGAAAATAGCGGCATCGCGGGCATTGTAACGCGGCGCAGGGTCATACTGCTTGTATGATGTTTCGTGCTCTTCATCAACTATGATCAACCCCAGGTCATTAAAAGGCAAAAATACCGACGACCGTGCGCCTAAAACTACTTTATATTCATTATTAAGTACTTTTTTCCACACTTCAACACGTTCATTATCATTAAACCTGGAATGATAAATACCGATATTACTGCCAAAATACATGCGCAAACGCTCAATAATATGCGTGGTAAGAGCGATTTCGGGCAACAGGTAAAGTACTTGCCTCCCGGTATTGATCATTTCTTCGATCAACCTGATATAAACCTGTGTTTTGCCCGATGAAGTGATCCCATGCAAAAGAACTACATCCTTTTGTGTTAACTCCTCACCAATATGCTTTAAGACACCCTGCTGTTGTTCGCTTAATTCAAAAGTGTCAAATACATCTTCTTCCTCATAATATAAACGGCTTACATTTTTTTCTTCTGCAATAAGTATCCCTTTTTCAATTAGCGATTTTATACTTGAGTCCCCCGCGCCGCTTTCTTCAATCAATTCATTTTTAGTTATGCTTTTTTGATGACGCGATAGTTTTATGTAAGCCAAAACCGCATCGGCCTGCTTAGGGGCGCGTTTTTCGAGGATGATAAATAGTTCTTTTAAATTTTCCTGGTTGTGATATACCGGATTTAGGGTAATAAAAGTACGCGTACGGGGTTTGTAACGGTCACTTACTTCTTCTGATATATTGATAATATTTTTCTCAAATAACAATTTCAGGATGGGCATCACTGTTTTTTGGCCTAATAATTTTATTATATCGCTAACCGTTAATTCCGGCTGAATATCAAGGGCTTCAACGATCAAAAATTCTTTATCATGCAAGGCACTGCGGTCATACACAAAACCTTTATTAAGCATTATACGTGTTTCACTTGCCAGCTTTAATGCCGATGGCAGGGCGGCATTCATCACTTCGCCAATATTACACATATAATACTCAGCCAGCCATTGCCAAAAATGCAATTGCTCACCTGTTATTATTGGGCGTTCGTCCAATAATTCAATAATATATTTTGCCTGATATTTTTCGGGGGCAACTGAGCCAATAGAGGCAATGATAGCCGTATAAAGCTTGCTTTTGCCAAACTGTACAACGGCCCTTTTACCAACCATTACCGTATTGTTCATCTCGAACGGAACACGGTAGGTATAATTCTTTGCTATTGCTAAGGGCAAAATCACCTCAACAAAAAGCGTTTCGCGGTCGGTATGCTGTGCTTTGGCAAATTCTAACATTAACTTGATTTATTTTTAAGCGCAACCACACCAATGCATATCCAGCCGCCAATAAAAAGTAATCCGCCAAATGGGGTAACAGGGCCCATTATTGGTATCCAGCTCCAGCCTAACAGGTCGCTGCATGCAAGCAGGTACAACGAGCCCGAAAATAGTATTATCCCAAAAGTAAAAAGATAGTAGCAATCTTTAATAAGCCTGGTTTGATACCGGGTTAGGGTTGACAGGAATAACAAAGCAAAAACATGATAAAACTGGTATTGTACAGCTATATGCCATATTTCCATGTTTTTTGCAGATAGTAATTTATCTAAACCATGTGCCCCAAAGGCGCCGACTATAACCGCAAGGGTTCCAAATACAGAAGCAGTGATAATTATCCTTCTTTTCATCTATAAATTGTTTTTTAAAGGCAACAGCCCAATTTGCCGCCTGCAGGACTCCCATTAATATTTATTTTCTGTTCCTGGTTAGTTGGCCGGAATGGTTTCAATAAAATTATAAAATGCTAAGTTAATTATTTTTTAGAAGGTTGATCGGTGAGTAGTCAATTGTAAACAGGTGAATAGCAATGTCATAAAAAGGTGAGTGATTAGTAGTGAACGGTCATTAGTGCGTTTTTTCTGACTACTTACTACTCGCCACTCACATAATCAACTACCTTTGCGACAGGCGGCAATGAAAAAACAAATTATTATTACCCTGATTTTATTAATAGCTACTGCGTTTATTACGGTTGTTTATTTTAAAAACTTAAACCCTCCGGGAACGCGCACAAGCCGGGTTATGAATGTTATACCCGATAATGCCACCCTGGTATTTGAATTTAATAACGATAAAAGCTTTTATGATATTTTTACCGGCAACAAGTTACTATCGGCTGTTATTGGCAAACAGGAAATTGGCGAATTAGATACTTTGCGAAGGCAATTGCTGTTAAACCCGGTGTTAGAACAATATTTTACAGGCCAGAATACATTTATCTCTATACATCCGTCAAAAATAAACACTTTTGACCTCATGATTACTATATCTGCAACCAATAGCTTTGAACCTTCTATAATCGAACAGTCAGCTAAGCAACCAAATAGCGGTTTATTGGTTACCCCGCTCCGTGTAAGTGGCAGGCAGGGTTATAATATTTACATCAGTGCATTAAAAAAACGATTTTATATGATCAGTAATGCCGAAAATATATTTTCAGGCAGTTTTTCGAAAGAACTGATAGCGCAAAGCTCCGTATATAAAAATGATAAAACCAAACCGCCTTTTGTCTTGCTTTCTGAGCAGCAAAATGCTAATTCATTGGCTAACCTTTATATAAATTATAGTCAGCTAACGCCTTTATTTGATCAGCTTTTTAAAAACAAAAATACAGATATATTTAAAAGCTTCCGGTTATTGCCAGGTTTGGCTACATTAAGTTTAAACTATAAAACCGACGCTTTAATGTTTAACGGGTTAACAACCATCCAGCAAAATGAAGCAACCAGTTATTTAAGTCTTTTCACTGCCCAGCAACCTGTTGCTAATCATTTAAAAGATATTTTCCCTTCAACTACTGCCTATAGTACAAATTTTGCCGTTTCAGACCCAATAAAATTCAGTACTGACCTGGCGAAATGGTATAGCCTGGCAGGGTTGAATAATGAAAAATTGCAGTTGTTTAAGAAGGTGAAAGCGGAAACAGGCACTAATTTACAATCTGATTTCAATAATTTACTTAGTAACGAGTTTGCAATTGTAACCACCCGATACTTCGAAAAATTTGCAATAATATCAGTAAAAGACGGTTCAAGGCTTAAATTATTTTTGATGAATATAAGCAGTATGACCGATGAAAATAAGGGCCAGCTAAATTATAATAAATTACCTTTTTTTTTGCTGGGTGACGCTTTTAGTGTTTTCAGGAGGCCATATTATTTAATTATTGATAACTATTTAATATTAGCAAATAGCATGAATGAGTTAAACAGCTATTATGACAGCTATATTAACCGGAAATTTTTAAGTAAAAATGATCAGTACAATCAATTTGATAACCTGCTGGCCGCCAGGAGCAACGTGACTTTTTTCTTCAACTTTAAAAATGCAGAACCGTTATTAAAACGAGACCTAAACCCTGATATTTACGATGCTTTTCAAGCCAATGAACCCGGTTGGGGGAATTTCTATGCAGCCTCATGGCAATTTACTACTGCTGATAAAAACTTTTATACAAACTTTTGCATGAGGCTAAATACTGATACTACATTTACTAAAAATTAAAATAAGTAGATAATACACAACTCGTAGTACCGTGTTTTCGTTAAAACGGTTAATTTTTATTATTATTTAGTTTTAGTTAATCGATTTTGAATTTTATCTTTAAAACGGATATACAAAAGGCCCACGCATTGCGAGATATATGAAGAAGGTTTTAATTGTTTTATGCTTATTGTTCTTTACAGTTAAAATTTTTGCACAACAATTTTCTCAGTATAATACAGGTTCCCTGTACGACTCGTTCGAAAACCCTTCACAAAGGGCCTTCATTCCGGACAGCAGTAAACAATACGCTTCAAATTTTTTATTCCCAAACCTTAACTTTAATGCTTTTTTAAGCGGCGATGCCCAAGCCTCATTAAAAAGTCGGTTATTCCTTAATATGTATAACAATTCGGCATTAAAGATAAACCAGGGCAAAAATAACCTGGCAAATTTAAATGCAAATGTTTATTTAATAATGCTCAAAATGTTCACCAGCCTGAATGGTGATGAAGAAATGGGCTTTTCATGGCAAACAAAAGCCGAAGGCCAGGGATTATTCACTGATGAATCAATAGCCGCATTTAATGGCGCTCAAAGTTTTGTTAGCGGCAATGCTTACAATAATATTTTTAACAGTAATTATTATTATCAAACATATCATCAGATAAGTTTTACTTACCGCGAAAAATTCAACAAGGCATTTGCTTTTGGCGTAAAGATAAGCGCTTTATTGGGTATACAGTATCAAAAATTGGATATTACAAATTCAAGTGCTGTTTATGACAACTTAAAAGATACCGTCGGGGTGGCTTTAAAAGGCAAATACTATCAAAGTTATGTACCTGGTACCTTCACCAGGCAAGATTATTTACCAACGTTTAGAAACCCGGGGGCATCAATTAGTATAGGTACATCCTATAAAACAGAAGATGGTTTTGTTTTGCAGGGGAATATAAAAGACCTCGGGTTTATTCACTGGAGCAGCCGCTCACATATTTATGATTTTGATAACAGCGCTATTATTAAGGGATTATCAACACCACAGCGGGAAGACAGCATTTATAATAAAGTTTACGATATAATTCATAGCATTACTGCCCCGCAATCATTCACAACTCCAATTGACGGCAGGGCCGAATTAAGTATTAATAAAAGCTATTGGTTAGATGATGACAAAGAGTTTAAATATTCGCCTACGCTCATTGCCTCGAAAGAATTATTTTATCCCGGCTTTACCGGCGCCCTTGTTAATCCTTTTCAATACCAAAAATATATTTTAACGCTTACTACTACTTATGATGATCTGAAAATATTCAATTTAGGAGCGCAGCTAATGATGAAAACACCAAATTGGGAATTTTATTTTGGCAGTGATAAATTAGCACAAAGCGCAAGTTTTTTATCAGAATCACTTAATAAAAATTCTCCTGGTATAAGTCAAAACAGTGCGTATACAGGCGCAGATTTCTTTATAGGTTTTTCTATAAAATTCGGCCCGGTTATAGAGCATCCAATGAATGCAAGTACTATTCCTATGGGCGAAAAAGGCTTTTTAGCCCGGTTATGGGGAAGGTTATTTAAAACCTACAACTGATGAATTAACCAAACCCGAAATCGAACATCCGAAATTTAAGCTCCCCGCTTTTTTCCTGCAATAAAATCTTTTAAATAATAAGGTTCAAAATACCCCACGTTCTCAAACTCTTTATTCCTGAATTTTTCAACTGTTTTTTGGGTAAGATCGACTGCTGAATTGATAAACCCGGGAAAAAATATGGCATTTGGATTTTCACCCAAAACAGCGCGGCACTTTTCGGCCCCATCACCAAAAAACAGCATTTTATTGCTTTTTATCAAATCGCTGAAATTATTTTCATCCATGATCTCTGCTGCTGTATGCCTTATTTTTTCACCTCCGGCAGTAAAAACGGCAGTAAAAACCTCCATTCTGCGGGCGTCTATCATAGGGCATAACAGCGTATCACTTTCAAGTTTATATCCCCCCCTGCTTATTATCCCGTGAGCCATCGCATCTAACGTTTCAATTGCAATAAGTGGTTTATCAAGGGCAAAGCACAGACCCTTGGCGGTGGATACGCCAATGCGTAAACCTGTATATGAACCAGGGCCGCAGCTAACCGATATGGCATCAAGGTTATCATAGTTTATTCCGGCACCGGCAATCAGTTCATCAATAAATAAGGTAATTACCTCTGCATGTATATTACGCTCATTTACCTGTTTAAAGGCCAAAACATGTCCGCCTTTTGCTAAAGCAACAGAACACGAAGCAGTGGCAGTTTCAATTTGTACTATCATTTATTTGGTCATTGTGGTCATTGGGTCATTAAGTCATTTGGTCATTGGTGATTTGAAAAGAAATTTACTTAAATCCCAATGACTTAGTGACCCAATGACTTAATGACTAATTTAAGGGACCGGATCGTGCCCGTGCCCCCCCCAGGGATTACAGCTGGCAATGCGTTTTAAAGTTAACCATCCTCCTTTAAATGCTCCGTATTTTTTTATAGCCTCAACCCCGTATTGTGAACAGGTTGGCGTATACCGGCACGAAGCGCCTGTAAGCGGTGAAATAAAATACTGGTATATTTTTATCAGGAATATAAAAACATACCCTATTAGCGTCTTAATTATATTGAGTACAGCTTTCATTTCGCAATTTCTGAAACAAGTTGTGTCAAAAGCTTCAGCATCTTTTTCTCTATAAAATCAGAAGCGGCAATTTCTTTACCAATATAAGCTAACGACAGTATAATTTTTTTGTCAGTGCTGATCAGCGCACCATATAAATATTGCTGCTTACTAAGACGATAGGCTTCCCGGGTGCGTCTTTTTATTAAATTACGGTCAACAGCGCGTTTAAAACGCTTTTTTGAAACCGAAAATAAAATTTGTACCGGGAACTTTTGCGGCCCGTCAACAAATAGCCATGAAGCTTTAAAGGGATAACATAAAAAAGAAGAACCGCTATGATAAAGCCCATCGATAAGCTTTTTATTACATAACCGTTCTTCTTTTTTAAAAGTATACATTGTGTTGCTAAGTATGAACCGAATTTAGTTAAATCAGCGGTTCAGCCCCGTTCCGGAGGAAGCAACCGGCTTTATGCTTTGTGACTGCGCTCGTCAGATACTGACAATCTTTTCCGGCCTTTAGCTCTTCTTGCTGCTAATATTCTCCTGCCGTTAGCAGTTGACATGCGCTCACGGAAACCGTGCTTATTTCTTCTTTTCCTTTGTGAGGGCTGAAACGTTCTTTTCATGGCTATTTTATTCTATTCGTCGTTTTTAAAACAAGAGCGCAAATGTAGTGTTATTTTTCTTTTTTTTCAAATATTTTGGAGAATGGTTTATTGGGTTTATCAGGTTGGATTAAGTTGATTAAGTTTGTGTATTATAAACTTTGATCCTGATAGCTATAGGAACGGGTTCAGCTAATCAACAACTCACTCACTCAACTTAATCAACCCAAAATGAAAACATTACTTTTCCTGCTCCTCCTCCCCTTCTTCGCCCTCTCCCAGGATTCTTTATCCAGCCATTATAAAATATACAGTACATCAAAGCAAAAACCGGCAACAGTTGATGATATAGTTGATGATTTAGCCAATATTGATGTTTTATTTTTTGGCGAGGAACACAGTGATTCAACAGACCATTATTTAGAATTTACCTTATTTAAGATGCTGGCTGAAAAATATCCCGGTAAAATTGTCCTGTCAATGGAAATGTTTGAAACTGATTGCCAAAATATTTTAGACGAATACCTGGATAGCTTTATCCGCGAAAAGAATTTTATAACTGAAACGCGTGCCTGGCATAATTATAAAGATTACCGCCCTTTAATTGAGTGGGCTAAGGCTAACCATATCCATATTATTGCGGCCAATGCCCCGGCACGGTACGTAAATATGGCCAACCGGCTGGGTCTGGCTAGTTTGGAGCAATTAAACAGAATCGGCAAATCGTACCTGCCGCCCTTACCTATTGATACCGCTACAGGTATTTATTACGAAAAATTTTTGCGGGTGATGGGAGGTCATGCTGCTATGAGCGGTATGCAAATGTTCCAGGCTCAGAACTTATGGGATGCGACAATGGGATGGTCAATTGCCCGCTTTGCCAAAGCGCACCGTGGCAATAAAATATTGCAGTTAAACGGCAGTTTTCATAGCGAAGAAAAATTGGGCGCCGCAGCCCAGTTAAAAAAGTACGCGCCTAAAATACGTATTTTGAATATCGCGACCTATGATGATGAAAATTTTGATAATCCCGATTGGAATAAGTTCAGCAAAAACAATGACTATATAATTTTAACGGACCCAAAATTGCCGAAAACGTTTTAGTTCATTGTTAATAGTTCATTGTTCATGGACAAAAACCATGAGCAATGAACTAAATTATGCTTTTTTAGCAAGCAAATCACGTATTTCGGTAAGTAACAACTCTTCTTTGGTAGGCTCAGGATCTGGTGCAGGTGCGGCTTCTTCTTTCTTCTTCATGGAGTTAATTCCTTTAACTACTAAAAAGATACAAAATGCAACTATGATAAACTGAAATACCACAGTTATAAAATTGCCATAACGAATAGCCACCTCTGCTACCTTATGCAAAGGGTCGCCTTCTATAATAACATATTTTTTGTCTGCGAAATCAACCTTGCCCAATAAAATACCAATTGGCGGCATTATAATATCTTTTACCAGCGAGGTAACTATACTGCCGAATGCAGCGCCAATTACAACGCCGACTGCAAGATCGATAACACTGCCACGCATTGCAAATTCTTTAAATTCCTTTATAATAGCCATTAGTTATTTTTTATAGGATTTAAAGTTATAAAAATATTAAATCAAACAAATAATTTCTTCTTTACGTTTAAGAATATTGCCTCCAAATATATCCAACATGTTTTTAAGTTAAGGTTAATTGATGTATTTTTGGCATTAACTGGTTATGCTTAAACAAAATCTTCAACAAAAACTTTTACAGAAACTTTCGCCCCAGCAGATACAATTTATTAAATTGTTACAGGTGCCGACAGTTTCATTGGACACGCGAATCAAAGAGGAACTTGAGGAAAATCCGGCACTTGAAGATCTGAGCCTAACAAATTTAAATGAACCGGAAGAGCAGTATCCTGACCGTGATCCGGAAGATGATACCTATAACAGTGATGAAGAGAAGGGTGAGACGGATGAGTTTAATATTGAAGATTACCTGCAGGAAGATAATGTAAACGAGTATGGATCACGTTATGATCAGAACGGCGATGATGAGAATGAGCATAAAGAAATACCTATAGCTGTACAAAGTTCGTTTTTTGAAAGCCTTCAGCAGCAGCTCGACCTTCTTCCACTATCAGACAAAGACTTCAGGATAGGGAAACAAATAATAGGGAGCCTCGATGATGATGGCTACCTGCGCCGGCCAACAACCTCCCTTACTGATGACCTGGCATTTTCACAAAATATTAATGCCGAAGAAGAAGATGTTGAAGATATGCTGAAAGTTATACAGGGCTTTGACCCTGCAGGCGTGGGAGCCCGCAGTTTACAGGAATGCCTGTTAATACAATTAAGAAAAAAGGACCCATCCGACCCAATCATAAAAAAAGCAATAATGGTTGTTGAGCATTACCTGGATGAGTTTACACGTAAACATTATGATAAGCTCGAAAAATCGTTAAACATGTCATCGGATGAGCTGCGGGGCGTTGTGAATGAAATTTTAAAGCTTAATCCCAAACCCGGCGATTCAAACGAAGTGAATACCAAGCAAATGCAGGTGATCCCCGATTTTCACGTCACGAATAATGACGGCACCCTTATTCTTACTTTAAACTCAAAAAACGCCCCCGAACTTAAAGTAAGCCGTTCATATCAGGAAATGTTTGAACACTATGATAAAGCATCGCAAAAGGATAAAAAACTAAAGGAAGCGGTTCAATTTGTAAAGCAAAAACTCGATTCGGCAAAATGGTTTATTGATGCCATTAAACAGCGCCAGCAAACGCTTTTAAAAACCATGAACGCCATTATGCAATATCAATACGAGTTTTTTTTAACCGGTGACGATAAAAACCTGAAACCAATGATCCTTAAAGATATAGCTGACAGGATCAA
>Ga0302221_10002809_pt1 | contig 10714 bp, 1 predicted proteins | sample II_Palsa_E2_1_FD_193517 | JGI IMG/M metagenome (GOLD analysis project Ga0302221, IMG submission 193517) | Peat permafrost microbial communities from Stordalen Mire near Abisko, Sweden - II_Palsa_E2_1 | ecosystem: Environmental > Terrestrial > Soil > Palsa > Peat permafrost | place: Sweden...
TATAAAATAAAAATAAATAATAATTATATTTATAATATTTATTTTTATATATTAAAATATATTTTATAATAAAATAAATTAATAAATTTATATTTAAAATATTTTTTTTTAATTATTTTTTATTATTAGTTTTAATATTTAATATAAATTTTATTTAAAATTAAATAATTATATATATAATATTTAAAAGAATTTTTTTTAATAATTTTTTAATAATTAACTTTAATCTTTAAATATTATAATTTATTCTATTATATATAATAATTTTTTTTTATAATAATAAATTATAAATCCAATAAATATATAAATAATAAATTTTATATTTTTAATTATAGTTAGTTTATATTTATTTTATAAATATAATTATTATAATTTAATAATTTATTATTATATTATTATTCGATATATTTTATTTATTCTTTTTTATTCTTTTTATTTTTAATATATTTTTTATATAAAATTTATTTAAAAATATTAATTTAATTATTATTCAAGAAATTATTTTAATAGTTTTTATTTTTCGGAATATTTTTAGATTTTTTAAAGTATTATTATTATAGTTTTTCGTGATTATAATTAATTTAATAAATTTTAATATTATAAATTTTTTAATAAATTTTATAATCTTAAATTTTTATATTTATTAAAAACGACTTTTTAATTAAATTATTTAAATCTAATAAAATTAATAAAAGTATTACTAGTATTAATATAATAATTATTATAAATATTTTAAATATAAACTAAAAAATATTTATTTTAATCTTATTTTTAATTAATTTTATTAACTTTAAAATATTAATTATTATAAAACATTATTTCTTTAATAGAATAAAGTTTAAAAATAAAGAAAATTTTTAATAATAAAAAAAAAAAAATCTTAAATATTATAAAATTAAATTAATTTATTAAATATATTAATAATAAATATATAGCTTTATTTAAAATTAATAAGTTTAATAAAAAAAATTAATTAATTAATTTTTAAAAAATAATTTAAACATTAAACTAAAAATATAAATATATAATTAATTATTATAATAAATTATAAAACAGGATTTAATTAAGTTTAATAAAAAAAAAATTTAAAGATATAAAAAATATTATAATATTATTTTTTAATATTATATTATTTAAAATTATATTTTTAAAATCGTTTATTATTATATTTAACTAAAATATTAAATATTTTATAAATTTAAATATTTTTTTTTAAATAATAATATATTAATATATTTATTATAATTATATTAATAATTTAGTTTATATAAACTAAATATTAATATTCGAACTTTTATTAAAAAGATTATATTATATTAATAAATTTAATTAATAACTTTATTAATAAAATTTATATAAAAAATAAATTTAGTTTATTAAAATTAATTTTTTATAATTATAAAGAAAATAATAATAATTTTAAAAATAATAAAAAAAGTAAAAAAAATAAAAAAAATAAAAATAAAATATTTTATAAAATTTATAATATCTTTAATATTAAACACGAATTAAAAAATTATTTAATTATTAATTATAAAAAGTATAAAAAATAAATAAAAAAAACAAAAAAAATATAATTTTATTTTAATAATTTTATTAAATTAAAAAAAAATTAAATAATAAAAAAAATAAAATATTAAAAAAAAAACCAAGAATTAAAATATATTTAAATTTATCTTTATTATTTTTAATTTAATTACTTTAATATTTAATATTATTTTAAATATTTTAAAAAATAAAAATCTTAATAATTATATTATAAATTTATTAATAATTTTTTTATTAATACTTTTATTTTATAATAATTTTTTTTTTATATTTATTCGATATTTTTTTATTTTTTTTTTATTTTTATTATTTTTATTATATTTAATATAAATTAAAATAAATAATTATATAATATTAAAATATTTAAATATATTATAAATAATTTATTATAATTCGATATTTATAAAAAATATAAAAATTTATTTATTATATATATTATAAATAATTTAGTTTATTTTTTTAATATTAGAATAATATTATTTAATTATTTTTAATTTAATAATTAAAATATTATATTAACTTTAATTAATATTATATATATATCGGAATTCTTTTTAAATTTATTATTAAGTTTTAAATTAATAATAATTAATAATTATATTCGCGATAATAAACTTTTAATAAAATTTAATTAAAAACTTTATTAATTAAATATAAATTTAATTATAATTAAAAAATTTATATTATTTTATATTTATATTATTTATTATAATTAAAAAAAACTTTTATTAATATTAAATTATAATATTATTAATTTAATTATTTTAGTTTTAATATAATTAAAGATTTAATTTATTAAAAAAAAATTTAATAAAAATTTATATTTATAATTTTTATGAAAAAAAATCTTTAAAGTTTATTAATAAAAAAATTATTTATTATATTTTAAAAATATTTAAACGAGTTTATTTTAATATTATTTATTTTATACTTTATAATTTTAATAATAAAAATTATATTATATTATTTATCGATAAAATAATATTTATAAAATAAAGTTATATATTTATTATTAAAAATTAAATATTTGATTTAGTTAAATAATTTAATTAATTCTATTAAATTTAATATAATTATTTTATAAAGAATTAATAATTAAATAATAATAAAAAATATAATTTAAAAAAAATAATTAAATTTATAAAAACTTTAAACTAAATTATTAAAATTATTATTTTTTATAATCTTTATTAAAATAAATATTTTAAATATAATTTATATATTACTATAAAAAAATAATATATAATTTAAATTAATTAAAAAATCCCGGAAGTTTTATAATTTAAAACTTTTAGAATTATAATTTATATTTTAAATTATATTATTTATTTTATAATTAAAAAAAATATTATATTAAGTTTTTATAAATTAAATTAAATCTAATATTAATTATATTTTATTAATTATATTTTATTAATTATATTTTATTAATTATATTTTATTAATTATATTTTATTAATTATATTTTATTAATTATATTTTATTAATTATTTATTTTTAAGTTTTAGATTATAAAATTTATATATTTATTAAAAAAAAATATCGGGTTATATTTTTTAAATTAATAACTTAGATTAAAATAAATATTTTAATTAAATATAATAAAATATATATATATTAAATCTTTATACTTTTAAAAAATAAAAATAAAAATATATATATATTTTATATTTATTTTAATAAAAAAGAATTTATTATAAAATTTAATTTTAAAGTTATTAATAATAAAATATTAAAATATTAAAAGATTATATTTAAGTTTTTTAATAATAAATCACGTTTATAATAATTCCGGTAATAATATTAAATTAATTTAAATTAATAAATTATTTTTTATAATAAAAAATAATAATATAATTAATATTTTTAAAATATTAAAAAAAATTTCTTTAACTTTTATAAAAAAAAATAATATCTAAAAGACTTTAAAAATTAAATTATTAATAATACTTTTTTTAAAAATCGATATTTAATTTATATTTATAAATAAAATTCTTTATTTATATTTATTAATTAAACTAATAATTTTAGTAATAAAATTATTATAAATAAAAATAATTTATATTATATAATATTTAAAATAAAATTTAAATTCTTTAAAGATTTAATTATATTAAAATAAATTTTTAATCCACTCGGAAAAAAGACTAATAAATAATATAAAAGAATTATAAAAGAATATAAATTATTAAAGTTTAAATTTATTTAAAAGATTATTAAATATTTTTTTTATTTAAAAAAATAAAAGTTTTAAATATTAAATTAATTTTTTAAATAAAATATAATAAAAATAAAAATAATATTTATAAAAAGATTTATTTTATTATATATAGTTTTAAATAAATTTAAAATTATAATTTTAATTAAATTTTTATTAATATTTATAAATTAATTATATAAAAATTTATATTAATATTAATAATTTATTTTATTTTTAAAATTATTTAAATAAATATTAAAATTATTTTCTTTAATATTATAATTAATATAAATATTTATATTAATTTTTTTTTAAATAAAAAACAATAAATATTAATTTAATTAATAATAAAATAATTTTATTATTTTAAATTCTTTATAACTTAAAGTAATCCTTTTGTCTTTAATAATAAATTTTATAAAAGACTTTTAAATCTTTAAATTTCGAGTTTTTTATTATAAATATATATATTTATATTAATTAATAAACTTATATCTTTATTATTATTTATATTAATAATTTTTTTATTTTAGTTAAAAAAGATTATAAACTAAATACTTTTATTTATAAATTATATTTTAAATAAATTATTAAAAAATTCGATAATATTAAACATTTTTTAAAAGTTTATATTATATATAATAAAAAGAATAAAAAATTATATTTTTATTAAAATATTTATATCGATAAAATTTTAGATTATTATAATATAATAAATTATAAAATCATTAATATTTTTATAATATTAAATATAATTATTTTAATAATTTTATATAATAAAATTATATTAAAATAAAATATTAAAAAATATAACTTTATTATAAATATTAAAAATTATTTAATATATTAAATTTATTATAATATTATATATATAATATTAGTCTTTTTTTAATTTTTAATAAATTCGTCTTTTATTTATATTAAAGTTATTAAAAGAATTTTATAATATTTTAAAAATATAAAATATTTTAATATTATATATAATAATAATATTTATAATTATAAAATAATAAAACTATATAATTTTTTTAATTTTAACTTTATTAATAATTTTTATTAATATAAATTATATTTAAAAAAATAATTTTAATTATATTAAAATATTAATTAATTATAATATAATTAAACATAAAAATAAAATATTATTTTAATATTAAAGTTAATTAAAAATCCGAATATTTTTATTAAATTTTTATTAAAATAAATTATAAAAATAAAAATATTTAATAAATTAAATTTTATAAAAATAATTAAAATATATTTATATTTATTAAAAATCTTAAATTTTATTAATATATTAAATATATTATTATAAAATATTTTTATTTTTATAATTAAATTAAAAAAAAATTAAGTTTTTTTTATATTTTAATAATAAATATAATAATTAATAATTTTATAAAATCTTTTAATATTATAAAATATATTTAATTTATTAAATTTTTAAATCTTTAATAATTTCTAAAATATTTATTATATAAAAATATAAAAAAATAAAAATATATAATATAAAATAAAAAATATAAAATAAATATATTTATAAAAAAAAATTATTAATTATAAATTTTATATAAATAAATAAATATTTTTAGTTTTTTTAATATTTTAGTTTTAATAAATAAATTAATTAAAAAATTAAAATAATTTATATTTAATATAATATTCATAATATTATTTTAATTATTTTAAAATATTTTAAATTTATTAAAAATATATATTATTATATAAAAAAAATATATTATTAATTTTAATATTTAATATAAATTTTGATTAAAATCAAGTAATTATATATATAATAATTAAAAAAAACTTTTTTTATTAATTCTTTAATAATTAACTTTAACTTTTAAATATTATAATTTATTTTATTATATATAATAATTTTTTTTATAATAATATTTTTCTTTAAAGAAATTATTTAATAAAAAAATTATAATTAATTATATTATTAATTATTATTTTAATTATATTTTTATATTTAATTATAATTATTTAAAAAAATTATATTAAAAAAATATTAAAAAAAATTATAATTTAGAAATTTCTTTAATAAAAAAATATATATATAAATATTATATATTTTATTTTTATTTTTATTTATTAATATATATTAATAAAATTATATTATATTATATAAATCCGGATTTATTAATATATATTTTTATAATTTAAAAACTATAAATATTTTTTTAATAAATTTATAAAATTATTATAATAATAAATTTTTTTTTAATTATTTTTTTAAAAAAAAATTATAATTAATTATTATTTTAAAAAAAAAATTTTATTTAATTATATTTATTTATAAAAAATTATATTTATAAATTAATTTTAAAATATTTTAATAATATATATATATAATCTTTAAATTATAATATATATATATAAATTAATAAAAATATTAATATAATATAATAATTAAACTTTTTTATATTAAAAAAATCTTTATAATTTTAATTATATATATTAACTTTAAACTTTAATATATTAAAGTCTTTTAAAAATTTAAAGTATTTAAATAAAGATTTTATAAAAAAATAATATATTTTTAAGTTTTAAAAATATTTAAAAATAAAGATAATATTGTCCGAGAATTATACCGTGCAGGGGAGGGGCAGAAAAACGCTACAAGTTTTAGCGTTAAGATTTAGGATTATTAATAAGCATTAGCCACTTTCTCGAGCCTCAGGTATGTGGCGTTAAATATCACGTGTGTGGCGTAGGAACAGGTTTCTCGAACTTTCTATAGATAATAAGGCCCTTGACCCACGACACTACCAACAAGCTCTTTTCACCTTCTAAACTCATGGAAAGATTAGGGTATGTCATATGACGTGGCCACATGGGTTGATACCTCCTCCTACTCCACTTGCAAATTGCTGGAGCTCGATGATGACCTTATCGATGACGAAGTCCGTAAGGGTCGGAAGACTGTGATGACTTCGCGAAGACGTTAATAGCAACTCAGATGGTGATAGAACTGCAGCAGAGCACGCGTTCATTACACGGCCATTGCTGACACCCTTCGATAAGTCAACCAAAACATCGGCTTAAAAGTCTGCCCGTCCAAAGCGCGCAAATTATCAGCATGCTCTGCGATCTATGCAGAAGGATCTTTTCGGGGTTAGGCTTTTATAAGGAAGGAAGCCAATACGAATATCTCCATCATGATTCCCCACACACCCTTCGATCAGCGTCTCTGAAAGGGTGTTATTTGTGTACAATGATAGTGAGCGTGTTTGAGGATTCAGCTCGCGGTCGGTCATGGTTAGCAGGGAACTATAAAAGCAAGGAGGGCCTCATCTACTATTTCACGATGTTTGGGTCGCAGCCGGAGCTGATAATTACAACCTTCACGTCCGCACGAGTATTCAGTTTCTTTTTGGTACCTTCTTTTAGTAGGCATCCAAAAGTCATATCTTTGTTCGCTATTTATGCTGACCTTGCTATAGCAAGTGATGACGTTTCTCGTCGCTTAATCAATGATGAGATAGACTACCGGGCTTCTAGCAAGAACACCGATGACCTTCAAGCTTGGTTAGTCGCTCGTCAATGGCTAAACAATTGCCTTGCCAAGCATTCCAGCTGCGGTACATCGACAACGGGATCGAAATACCCTACTCGCCTGATATTTATTAGTCCAGTAGACACAGCAGCGTGCAGAAGCGCTGATATTCGCCTTCAAATATCTGCTGATGAACCGCCTCATGGTCCATACGTCACCCTCTCACATTGTTGGGGAAAGTCTCAAATCCCGACGCTTACGAAAAAGAATCTCGAGAGCATGCAATCGACTATTTGTTTCAAGAGTCTACCACGTACTTTCCAAGACGCTATATTGTTCACCCGATTTTGTGGAATTCAATATTTGTGGATCGATAGCCTCTGCATCATCCAGGATTCCGAGGATGATTGGAACAAGGAGTCAAAAACGATGGCCAGTGTCTATAAGCGATCACATTGTAACATTAACGCAACAGCCTCCGAAGACTCTCACGGTGGTTGCTTTTTCCCTAGAGAACCTATGCTTGTGGATCCTTTACGAGTTTATCTTAACGGAAAAGACCAATGCACTCTCGCGTCTGGCGATTACATTTGTGCCTCAGGGACATTATGGATGAATAATGTAGATTTCGCACCACTTAGCACCCGAGCCTGGGTCCTTCAAGAACACCTTCTGAGCCCACGCCATCTTCATTGCGGCAGGCGGCAGTTGTTTTGGCATTGCCGGAAACATAGGGCATGTGAGACCTTTCCGCACGCAATGCCTACCTACCGTGACGAGGATGGTCTTGTCAGAACCATAAGAGACGATCGATTATTTTTCAATAATAGCCTATGGGGCGATGTTACAGATATAGTGCCTGCGATATCTGATATCTTGCTCTTCCGGTACGGACAAAGGCTTGAGATGCTCCAAAAGTTTGTTCCACCAGAATATGTTTCGCAACAAAGAACCATGGATTGTAATGCAAATAACTCCATGGACCAGGCAATCGAGGCAACCACGCGAAGGTTATATGTGTCATGGCGTTCGCTTGTCGCTGAGTACTCTCTGCGTGCATTAACAAAGAAGAGAGATAAACTTCTTGCCATATCAGGAATTATTAGCTATATCGAAAGTGCCACCGACGACCAGAACTGCGCCGGCTTGTGGCAAAACCACCTCCATGAGGAGATACTCTGGAAAGTCGACAAGGACATAGAAGTTATTCGACCACAAGGTGAAGCCCCGGTTATTCCGAGCTGGAGCTGGGCCTCGGTCAACGGAGCCATTAAACCATACTTTGAAGGACACAAAACAAACTCTATCTACGTGGCACGGCTATCCTTTATTGACAACAGGATTGTAGAGGACGGAGTTTCTTCAAAGAAATGTTTCCAGGCAGAAATCTCCTATCAAATCCGCATGAGGTGCTTCCTATACCATGGCTTTTATAACAAGCATATCGATGTCAGTGATAAGCATAGTTTCCGACTTCATGTCGAAGCAGAATCCTATGTATTGGATCTTGGCTCACAGGATTTTGACCAGGACAGTTATCCAGAATCAAGGGTTCTAGCGCTCGCACCTATAATTCAATCTACCCGTAAAGGAAGGCGTGTTTTCGATGTGCTGCTGTTGGAATCGACTGGGGGACATATCTATCGGCGAGTTGGGATGCTGCAACTATACGATGATGACTGGCATAGTCCCTTGTCAAGATTGTCCAAAGCTATTGATAAGAGCATGAAAGATCATCCAGAGCAGTGTATAGACATTACACTTACTTGACGTTTGTCTATATCTGTCGAGTCCCAACATGCGAATTGATATGCTAAGAGTAAGTGTAGAATGGCAGCTTCTATATGACCTCATTCTGATGCTTATCGTTCCTGTGAAGATACTCGCATTTTGTAGCGACCTTATGTGATGCAGATGTAAATTCCCCAAACTAGGGAATATATGCTAATGCGAGCTCTAAGCTATCTAGGAATTAGCACGCATAAATACAAGGCCAAATATAATTCATTGAGTTTCCGAACTGACACACTCATTTCAACTTCTACTGTAGCTTGTACGCCAATTTAGGGCTTATTAATGAGCATTAGCGACTCTTCTCAAGCCTCATGTGTGTAGCGTAATGTCACGTGCATGGCATAAGAACAGCGCAGCCACATATATCGCAGCCACATTTGACCAGGATCTTTCGCTTGCTTCGGAGGTACTACGCTACGTAGGTGCTCGCCAACGGCTCACACGAAGCCTTCGAAATTCCTTACAGCGTTGGAATTCAATTAAAAAGTATTAGAATGAGTAGTTAGTAAATATTAAATAGATGAATCGACAAGTTCTATCGCAATCTCTGTCCGCGTTAATCTCTTCGCTTTATAATAATATAAATCACTATATTATAAACTATAAGATTATATAAAAGATTATTAAGAAAAAGAAAACTAAAAAACTTATATTCTTTTTTTTTTAAATTCGAATAATCTTTTTATTAAGTTTTTAGTTTAATTTTAAAAGTATATAATATAATTTAATTATTATAAAGTTAATAATTTTTTAATATTATAAAAAAAAAAAAAATTTATATTTAATTATTTTATAAATTTAAAAAATAAAAAATATTTAATAATAATATTATAAATTAAAAAATCCGATTATACTATAAATTTTTTTTTATAATTTAAATATATAATATTAATATAATTATAATATTTAAAATAATTAAATAAATAAATAATTAAAATAAATAATAATAAATTTAATAAATTTTTTTTTAAAATATTTATATATTTAAAGTTATTTTAATTTAATATATTTATATTATATTTTTTTTAATTATTATTTTTAAATTTAATTATATATATAATATTAAAATATTATATAAATAATATAATAATATATATATTTTTTTTAAATATTTTATATATAAAATATATAAATAATATATTAATATTTATAAAAATATTTTTTTATAATATTATTATTATAATAAAATAATATAAATAAAATTAATTAAATATTAATATAAAATATATTATTTAATATATTTAAATTATATTATATTTTTATAAATTATTATAAAAATATTTTTTATTTTTTTATTTTATTATTATATTTATAAATAATTTTTAAAAAAAAACTTAAAAATAATAATATTTTAAATTATATAAAAAAAGTTTTTATTAAATATTTAAATTTAAATATTTAATATAAATAATTTTTTTTTATTAATTTATAATATTATTTATAATTAATTTATTATTAAAATTTTTTTTAAAATTTATAATTAAAATTAAATAAATTTTTTTTTTATTTAATATTATTAATATAAAAAATTAAAATATTAAACTAAAATTATTATAAAAAATTTTTTTATAAAAAAATTATATATTAATTTAAAATAATAAAAAAAATTATAAAATTTAAATATTTTTTTTTAAATATATATATATATATTATAAATAAAATTAATA
>Ga0302221_10002810_pt1 | contig 10711 bp, 2 predicted proteins | sample II_Palsa_E2_1_FD_193517 | JGI IMG/M metagenome (GOLD analysis project Ga0302221, IMG submission 193517) | Peat permafrost microbial communities from Stordalen Mire near Abisko, Sweden - II_Palsa_E2_1 | ecosystem: Environmental > Terrestrial > Soil > Palsa > Peat permafrost | place: Sweden...
TTAATTAATTTAACATATAATTAATTAATCAATTAATTAATTAAACAATTAACACTTTTGTCTAATAAAATAAAAGGATAAGCGGCATAAGTAAAAAGTAATGCTTTTATTTATTGTGAGGATGTTGTTAGTAGGCAATAAGGCAATATAAACAATTTAGTGGATTCTAAAGAGTATATTTAGTATAAAACTAATCTTTGCCCCTTTAGCAAGTGCAAGTGAACATTTTTAAAGCTTATAGCTTATAAGGATATAAGACGGGTCGAATATTCCTCTGTTATAAACTAAATATTGCTCCGGGGGTTCTAGTGCTTACAAGTTACTTAATCCCTAGTATCACTAGCCTTACGCGTATAGCCGACTTCCCGCATATCACAAATATACCCCCTCTTAAGATCTTATCCTTAAGATTATTTAATTAAAGTCTTCGAAATAAGTTTTATTAAAAAGGGTAATAATATAATATAAGCGCTATATAATTGCTATAAATAAACGATATATAGCGTGCGATATGATTAGTCGAAACTCGCATAATATAAGCTATGCAAGTACGCGATTAGTTAATCTAAAAAATTAAAAAATAGCGGGAAAAATAACTTAGCTTATTGCTTCCTTGCATATTAATCCTAAATCCTTGAAAATATAATATATATCTTTAAAGAAAAACAAGAATAGATATTTGTATTACTCGTATAACTATTAAATTGCATAAGAAGTGACGAAAAGGTTCTTAGAAGGTAAGCACTTAGAGGGTAAGCGCACTAGTCGCTTCCGGAAATAGATTAGCGTCGAATTTGGAGTAGTTCTTTTATATAGCTCGATGATTAGTTTCTTTGAGCCCTTTAAGCTTTTAAGTATAAAAGCCCTCGATTGGTGCTTTTACTTCCTCTAAAAATAATATTAAATAACTTGTCCTTTTTTAACTTATTTGCATAATTATTTAATTTATTAAAACCTTTACCTTTATATTACTATATCCACGTCGGGTTTCCGGTCCGTTATAGCACCCCCTAAGAAGCGCAAGGCCGACTTTGCCGATTCTTAGCTTTAATTAAGTCGTTGTCTCAAATGCTTTAAGTATATAATTATCGATTTTAAGATTAAGTGTTCGACTTTACTTAAAAAGAAGAATTGCAAGCGTTATAATAAGGGTAAAACAAGTTGCGAGAAGGTAAGCTTAGCATTTTTAACTTAAATTATATTTTACGTGTTAGCATATAAATAAAATTAACGCGTACTTCTAAATTCTCGGCTACTTTTATAAGGCTTGCTATGCTTAAGAGGATATTATTACTATCTTTGTTATATAGCTTCGAAATTACTTTAATTAAGAGTCTTTAGTTAAAGAGGAGGATAATTGTAATCTTTAAATTACAAAATTCGATTATAACGCTCTTAATAATATTTAAAACTTCGAGTATTTCTAGTAAAAGATAAAGTTAACAAATTCCTCTTTACATATTAAAAACTTAGAAGATAAAGACTTTTTAAAGGCCTTATAAGTAAGTTTTTTTAACCTTTTAAAGAATATTACTAATCTTAATTTAAGAATACCGAGATATATACATTTAAAGCGTAAAGTTAATTATTAATATTACCTTTGCTTAAAAGGATAATTCTATTATAAGTACCTCTTTTGCCGATATTATAATACTTTTAGTAGTAAAGGAGCTAACTTCGGAGATCCGGCTCTTTTAAAAGGCATATATAATTGCGGTAAGTCGACTAAAACCCTTTATAAAAGTCTAAAAACTAACTTCCCTTAATATGCAATTGCTTTTAATAAGGATAAGCAAGTGCTCGAGCATATTTATCGCTATTTTACTTTTATATTATCTTAATCGGGGGTGTTGTTTTAAAGTTTTTAAGCGTTTGGTTTTAAGCTTTAAATGCTATATAATTATATTAAAATACTTGTAATAAGATTATATGTAATAAACTTTTATTATACTTTATCCTTTATCTTAAGTGACTTTTAAGTTTAGTATTTAATTTAATAAGCTTCGATAAAACTTTAAAAAAATTATTTATATAAAAAACTAAAGAAAGAGCGTCTCTTATTATAAGCTTTTCCGGGGCTTGCTAAGACCTTTCTTCTTCTTTAATCGCTTTTTAAGAGGTAATTTAGCTAATGCCGGGTTTAATTTATAGTTTTTGTTATACGATTTTAAGAGTTCTTTAAAGTTTTAGAGGTTAAAGTAAGCCGGCAACTAAGTATTGTAATTATTAAGCTAGTGCTTTTATTTAATTAAATACTTCCGGTTCTTTTTGCCGTTTTAATAATCGATAATAGCTTTAACTTCTTATTCTTGCTCTTTATTATTGTTTAATAATTCCGGAAGCTCTTTAAAGGGGTATAAGTGGGGTTTTTAACCCTTTTTAGCTATATACTTTTTAAGGAGGGAAATATAAAATGTTAAATAAAGATAATTATATAATATTAATAGCTTTAACTTGTATATTAATTTTTTGACGTATTATAAGATCTTAAAAGGTTTAACGTACTTCGGGGCAAGCTTCTTTGCCTTTAGCTTAATATTCTTTATCGATAATATTACTTAGTCTCTTAAAGAAAAGTGCTTATTTAACTAGTACTTATTATAATAGCTTTCCCGGTTATTTTGCGCTTAATATTAAAGTTTTTAAAGCCTTTTTTACTTTTTATGTAAAACTTTAAGCCTTTTGCATATAGCTAATACTTCCCTTTAAATCTTGCCTTTAAGATTTTATAATAATTAAAGGTAATAACTATAATATATATAAAATAGTATATCTTGCAAAACTTGATATTTTAAGCTATTATATGCGGATTTTATAAAGGATAGCTTATTGCGCTAGTTATTCTTATTTATATTATAATAAGCCTTTAAGTAATATTTTAAAGCTTAGTTTTAGCGTTTTATTTGCTTATTAGTTTAAAGATAAAAGGTAATACTTAAACGCTATTTGTAAAGTATATAAAAGCAAAGCGCGGACTAAAATTTACTAGTAAACATTATTCTTTTATCGGAAATTATTCTATTAAGTATATTAAAGATTAAGAAGACTTATTCTTATAAGATCTTAGCAAGCTCCGGAAAGTTAACAGTTTTATAGTATATAATATATTTAGCTATTTTTAAATATCGGTTAATTATTACTAAGATAGCGTTAAAAGCAAGACTACTAATAAGGTTTTTGCATACTAGTAACCTAGTAATAAAATTTATAAAGATCTCGCTTTAAAGCCTTAATAGTTGTAATAAACTAGCAAGTAAATTATATAGTATATGCCTTTTAACCTTAACTCTTTAGCAAATGTTATATTCTTTATAATAAGTATATATAATATTATTTATTTATTTTTAGTAATAGGTTTTATAAAAGAGTTTAAAGGTCTTATTAACTCTATAATAGCCTGTTAAAGGGTTATTATAATAAAGTTTTATAACTTTTATATATAAAGTAAGGTTATTAGGAATATAAATTCTTTTATATTACCCGAGTAGCTTCGAGTTATTTACTATTTATATAACTTCTTTGTTTATATTACATTTGCTAAGCTTTTTAGCGATAATAGACTTGTATTATTCGTCGTTTTATTAAACTACCCTAATAATATCTAAAAGGGGCTTTATAAGAGGGGCTAGTGCTATTGCCCTTTTAGTAGTAATATATATTTATAAACGTGGAATTAAGTGCTTGCAATTACTTAATTTTATAACTCGAGAAAGAGATATAAAGTTATAAGTTCTATTAGATAACTTTATTATAAATAGCTTTATTATTATAGCTATAATAGCGGAACTTATAAAGTGCTTTCTTGTACCTTTTTCCCGAATCGGGGGATTTATAAAATAATTTATTTGCTTAATTAATAGCAAATCTCCTTATATAATAGCGGCAATTGCAAGAAATAATATATCTTTATTAAAGGTAAACTTTTCGGGGCTTATTAAGCTTTAAATTGCAATAGTAAAGCTTCTTTTAAGTTTATTTTAAAAGGTAAAAAGCTAAGTTATATTAGCAAGTCCCTTTTAATAATCGGGACATCTATTAAGCCTATTAATAGCATTCGAAGCACTTTTCCGGTAAGTAATTTTAAAATTATAAGTAATAAAGTATATTGCTTATTATACTTAATAGCTTTTTAAGTACTTTATTTCTATAAAGTACTTAAGGTTATTATAGTTAATTAAGACCTCGATTGTGTGCTTAAAACCCTTAAAGTAATATCTTTATTGCTTAAAAGCTTTTATAATTACTAATAACTTAAAATTATAAGTCTAGTAATTGCGTTTAATACTAGATAGCTTCCGGGATTAAAATGCTATAAAGTGCTAATGCTTACGCGTTTTAGCATTTGCATTAACTTGTTAAGAGAGATAGTTAGCGATAGTAAACTTAAATATATCAATTTTTATATAAATCTTCTTAAAAGGGTCGAAATAGATAAGAATAAACGCTTAAGTAAAAGTAGCTTTAAATTCTTGAAAACTTTATTTAGCATCCGAAGTTTACTTAAAAAGAGTAGTTTTTCGGCTATTTTTTGTATTAATTAAAAGATTTATAAAGCTATATGCTATATGCGAGTACTTGTAAACAAAACGGTAATAGAAATTTGCAAATCTAAGAAATACTTGTATATTATAAAACGATTTTGGCTTAAGCTACTTAATAATATTACAAATCCTTTTAAAGTCCGGTTTAACTTTATTAACTTTAATGCAAAAGCTTAAAAGTTTTAGTTCTTATACGCTAAACTTATATTTGCTAAGCTTAGCGTATAGCTTATACTTGTAAAGCTTAGTTATTACTTAGCATATATGCTCTTTATACTTTTTAGGGTTTTTTAAGTATATAAGGATATTATCTAAATATATAACTATAAAATAATTTAAGAGGCTTGCTATAGACGTATTAATATACGCTTAAAACGTGGCTAAGGCATTTACTAAGCTAAAGGGCATAACAAGGTACTTAAAGTGTCTATAACAGGCATAAAATGCCGTCTTCTATTTATAACCCTTATAAATACAAATCCGATAATACACATCTTTTAAGTTAAGCTTTATAAAGACTTTAGCGCTTATTAAGTAGTTTAGCGTCTTATTAATTAGTAAAAAAAGGGTATCAATTCTTAATTGTAACCTTATTTAAGCTATAATAATCGATATAAAGGCGTAACCCGCTATCCTTTTTAAGTACAAAAAGGATAAGGGCCCTTACTAGGCTTATAAATGGCCGAATTTAACGCTTTTTAATAGCATTTACTAGATATAACCTTAAAGCTTTAAGCTAAACTTTAAAAAGATTATATAAGGGCTTATATAAAGGAGGATTAGTAATATTAATAAAATATTTAAACCCCCCTTGCTTTAAAAGTTTATTAGCTTTGTTTTCGTCAAAAATATTAGTAAAGCTATTAAAGTATTCCGGCAATTTAATAAAACCTTTTAATAATAGCCTAAAAATCTAATAAGTTAAGATAATATCTATAATAGATTTGGGTTTTTAAACGGAAGTAATAATAAAATAACCTTTATATTAGCACGAAGACTAATTAATTAAATAGTTATAATTGCCCTTGCTTATAAAAAGGACTTAAAGGGTAATATTTAAGTTCTTATTAAGCTTTGCCCCGAATTCTTTCGGCGTTAAAATCTTAATATTATCGGGCTATATAAGTGTATATACTTAACGTTTTTTGATATAATTATAATATTGCGCGATTGTGGCCTTATAAAATTCTATTTTAAAAACTAAGCAATAACTTGTAGCTTTGCATTTATAAAAACGGAGCTTATGCAATCGAGTTTTTGCACGATTATTTATAATAAAGATATTAAGATTATACGTATAATATACTTTAAATTTATTACTATAAAAGGTAACAAATTTAATATTATATTAAGCAAAGGGTATAAACCCCTTTAATTTAACTTAATTATTATTAAGAAAATTGCAGTTAAAACTAGTGTCCCCGAGGCTTAATAGCTGCTTAAAAGCTCCGGTATTAGCTTATATTAAGTAAGCCTTAACACTTATCCTTTTATTCTTAAGTGTCTTTAGTTTATTAAGCCTTATAACACTTAAGACTTAAACTTGCCTTTTCTTATACTTTTAAATAAAAAGCTTTATTCTTAATCCGCTTGTATAATCTAGTTTATATAGCATATAGTAGTAGTAATATCTTCTTTAGCCTTAGCCTTTTTAAGGAAGTCTTAAGCCTAATTAGTATACTTTAAGCACCTTTTATCCTTAAACATATATCCTTTCTAGTTATAAGTATAATAGGTGATATCGCGTTTTGCTTAGCCCCCGGGATTAGGCTTAAAGCTAGCTTAGTCGTTCTTAGAGCTATTTTAAGCCTTATAAGCTTTTTCTTTTCTCTTTCTCTTGCTTTCCTTTAAAGTGTCGGAGGAAGTATTATTATTAATATTAAAGTTAAAGTTTAAGCCTCTTCTAATACTTGCTTTATACTTTAAGTGGCGTCCTTTGTTAACGGTATACTTTGCATATTGCGCTATTTTTAACTATTAAGAAATAAAAGTAGCTATCTTTCTATAAAGCATAAAGATTAATATCTTTTTAGTTTCTTAGTTTATTAGGGTAGCATTAAGGGTTTAAATGCGACTAGTCTTATTTATAGCTTTAAAGTCGGATTTAAATATAGTTATCCGAGTATATAACTTAGTAACCGATTTGCTCGGGCTTTATTAGAGGTTGCGAAGACCTTTAAAAGCATCTTGACTTCGGGCTTTAAAGGAGTTAATTATATTTGCAAAGAAAGCTTTAAACTTCTCTTAAATAACTAGTTATAAAAGGACTTGTTTTTATAGTAAGCCTCTTATAAGTTATACGGGTTTTCGCGTAATATAATAGCTATAGCGTTTACTTTACTCGAGTAAGTGTTATAAGTCTAAGGTTAAGCCCGAAATAGGGCCTTTTAACCAGTTATAAATGTAGTTTACTCTTTAATATCTTTCCTTTAATACAATTTAAGGACTTTAACTTTTAAGATCTTTTTACGCTTAAGGCTTCTCTTAAAAATGTCAAATAAGGGTTTTTCTTATATTATATCTTTATTTGCATTGCTAAAGCTTATAATAAGTTATTTGTCTTCGATAAGAGGAAGTGTAATAAAGGCTATATAAGAAGGGATAATCGTCGAAGGAGTAAGTTCGATAATATGTTTAAAGGGCACTAAGTCCCCCCGAATAAAGGAAGCCGGCGTAGTTATAAAACGGAGCTTTGCCCTTAAAGTAGCCTTTTTAGCTTTTAATGCGGCGATGCTAGCATTTATAGCAACCTTTTTATTACTAATTCCACGACGTTTCTTAACTAAGTCTATTACTTTTGCCTTTAAGGCGGCTTCCTTTACTTTAGCTTAAGCTAGTAAAGCTCGGGCTTAAGCCTCTTAAAGCGATAAAGCAAGGCTAAAAAGATAATTATTATAAGCTTTTAAAGGGGACTTATTAATAGTATGCAATTGTGATTTGCTATTATTTTTATTGCTTTTATCGGTATTAAGCTAATTAAGCTTAATACCGGAATTAGGCATAAGGATAACTTTAATGTAATTGGCAAAAGATATAATTGCTTTATTAAACTACTTCCTTTAAAGATAGAAAGATTAGCTTATAAGGATGTTATTAGTAAGCAATAAAGCAATATAAACAATTTAGTAGATTTTAAAGAGTATATTTAGTATAAAACTAATCTTTGCCCCTTTAGCAAGTGTAAGTGAATATCCTTAAAGCTTATAGCTTATAAGGATGTAAGACGGGTCGAATATTCCTCCGTTGCGGACTAAATGTTGCTCCGGGGGTTCTAGTGCTTATAAGTCACTTGATCCCTAGCATCACTAGCCCTACGCGTATAGCCGACTTCCCGCATATCACATTTATATTATAATAGCTACTTACCCTTCCTTACTAGCGAAATTAAAGCTTAGCTGCTTATATGCACTTTTAAGGGGCCTTAAAAGTGCGCACAAGCAGCGTTATAATAGCTATTTACCCTTCTTTATTAGCAAAATTAAAGTTTTTTTATAATTTCCTCCTTCTTTCCCTTTCTTCTTTCTTCCTTTTCTTCTCTTTATCTAACTTCTCTTTATTTAACTTCTCTTTATTTAACTTCTCTTTATTTAACTTCTCTTTATTTAACTTCTCTTTATTTAACTTCTCTTTATTTAACTTCTCTTTATTTAATATCTCTTTATCTAATATCTTAAAGAGTTTTAGTAAAGCATTTTAGAAGGCAGCTTAGGTTTCGGGGCCACTTTTATAAAGCATTTTGGCAGTGAGTTTTGGCAGGGCATTTTAGAGGGCAGCTTGGGTTTCGGGGCTACTTTTGTAAGGCGTTTTAGTAGTAAGTTTTGGTAGGGCATTTTAGAGGGTAGCTTAGGTTTCGGGGCCACTTTTGTAAGGCGTTTTGGTAGTAAGTTTTAGCAGGGCATTTTAGAGGGCAGCTTAGTTTTCGGGGCCACTTTTATAAGGCGTTTTAGCAGTGAGTTTTGGCAGGGCATTTTAGAGGGTAGCTTAAGTTTCGGGGCCACTTTTGTAAGGCGTTTTAGCAAAGCATTTTAGAAGGTAGCTTAGGTTTCGGGGCCACTTTTATAAGGCGTTTTAGCAAGGCATTTAAAAGGCAGCTTATATAAAGTTATTTTTATAATATTAAAACAGTTTTTTAAATGATTTCTATATAAGCTTTTGTAAAAGATATAATTAAATTAAAATTGTAATAATTAGCATTAGTATAATAATCGGCATTAGCACAATAATTACTATTTGTGCATATAGCTTAATTAGTGCTAATAGTAGTTAATTGGCACTTTATATCAAAAATTTAGCACCAAATTTTTAGATATGCAAAAATGGCACTGTTAGCACGTCGTTAGCACCATTGGCAGGTCATTGGCACGTTTTTTTTTCCCTGATGTAATCGTGCATATATTATACTAAAATCCTAGCAAGCTTGGCCCTTACTTGCTAGGGTTTTAGTATAATGTACACACAAATAGAAAAGCTTTAATTTTGCTAGTAAAGGTAAGTAGCCACTATAATATAAATAAAAGCGCCACTTTCTACTTGTGCTGCTTATCCCTTTGTCTAATAAGACATGCTTACGCCAAGCATTACAGCAAAAATTGGCAAGTAAACACGTATTATTTAGCTATAAATGCTTAGCGTGAGCATGTTTCACTAGACAAAGGGATAACACAACTGCTGGCCCGTTTTTGTATCGTATGCCGTACGACCCAATTCTCGGGCTTATTCTAAACTGGCCTCCAAAACTGGCCTCCCCTAAACTGTCTTCTTAAATTGTCCTCCAAAACTGGCCTCTAAAACTGTCCTTAAAAGTGCCCTCCAAAACTGTCCTCAAAAGTGCCCTCTAAAAGTGCCCTCTAAACTGCCCTCCAAAACTGTCCTTAAAAGTGCCCTCTAAAAGTGCCCTCCAAACTAGTCCTCAATTGCTAATTAATTGCCCCACTTGCTAATTGACTGCCAAGCGGCTACTAATAGCACTATATAAGGCTATACAACTAAACAAAAAATTAATTAATTGCCCCACTTGCCAATTAACTCTTAGGCGGCTGCTAACAGCACCAAGCAAGTGCTAATAGCACATGCGCCTAAGCGAAAAATCGTTAGCATGTTTTTTTTCCTAATGTTTACTATATCAGCTCTTTAAGAGAACTACTTTTTGCTATGCTAGCACCTCTTTAAGCAAGAACTCGAATGCTTAAATGTTTACTAATTTCGCAAAAGCCCTCGAGTACTTCCTTATTTGTCTCCCCCTTTAGCTCCTTTAATAAGCTCTCTTTTGTGATTAGTTTACTATCTTTAGTTTTAATGCCTTTCTCCTTGTATCTTTCCTTTATAATAAGCTAATTGATAAGCTTCTTTTATCAAAAAACAACCTTAAATAGCATAGTCTTAAGTGAAGTGTATAGCTAAGCATTTATCTAATTTGTTACCTCTATTAAGCCTAAGTGCTAAAAAGGGGACTTATTATCGGCTATTTACTTGGCTATCTTATCCTTAATAACACTATTAAACTACTTTACAAGTCCTTAAACATTAGGGGCACGTGGGTAGCTATTAACAAGCTTAATGCTATATTAATAAAGGAGGAGTAAATAAGCCCTTAAATATATATAAGTCAAGTGTCAATTAAATAAAAGGATTTACTTACCTTTAAATTCCTTTCTATTATTATATTACAAGATCTTTATAAAATAAAATGCTATAATTTAAAGTGCAAGACACTTTGCAATTCCAAGAGTATACTTGCTTTTAAGGGTATATAATTAAGAATACTTTAAAAAGTAATCCTTAATATGCAAAATCTAAGCATACCACTTAAATAGCGTATAACACATATCAATAAGACCAATTTATACCCTCTTAAAAGTCTCTTAAGATAAAATTGCTATTATTAAAGCCTTATTTTTAGATATTTTATTAAGGATATATTACTTATAATATTCCTTAATCTAAAAGCACTCCTCACGCTTAAGCTTATAATACTCTTAATCGACCTTATAAAACGCTTTATTTTTACTAGGATGCTTAAGCTTAAAGTGTATCTTAATAAAGACATTAAAAGCATTATTTGCAAAAACAATAAAGCAATGCTATAAGTGATTCTTGTCAAGTAAGTAGTAAAACTTCTTGCTAGTACTATTATTATAAAGCTTATACTTATAAAAAGCCTCAAATTTAAT
>Ga0302221_10002812_pt1 | contig 10707 bp, 3 predicted proteins | sample II_Palsa_E2_1_FD_193517 | JGI IMG/M metagenome (GOLD analysis project Ga0302221, IMG submission 193517) | Peat permafrost microbial communities from Stordalen Mire near Abisko, Sweden - II_Palsa_E2_1 | ecosystem: Environmental > Terrestrial > Soil > Palsa > Peat permafrost | place: Sweden...
TTTTTTAAATTAATTATATTAATAATATTTATACTTAATAATTTAATTCTTTAAGATTTTATTTTTTTTATTTTATAATATTATATTATATAATTATATTATTTAATAAAATTAATTAATATATTATTAATATTAATCTTATTTTAATATTTTTTATCTTTAATATTAATAATAATAATTTTTATTATATTTAATTTTATTATAATAAAATTATTAATATTTAATTTATCTTTAAAATTATTTTTATATTATAGTCTTCTTAATAATTTATTAATAATAAAATATTTTATTTTTTTAATATATTATATTTTAAAGTTAAATAATTAAATCTATATTAATTAATATATTATTAATATTTTTAAAAAATTTATTATAATTTTATTTAATTATATAATAAATATATTTATATTTATCTTTAAGATAAAATAAATATTATATAACTAAAAATATAATTTTTATAAATACTTTAAGACTTTTTTATATTTTTATTTAATAATATTATATTATTATTTTATATAATTTTATAAACTAGATTTAAACTTAAAGACTTTTTTTTTTATTATTAAATTAATATTTATATTAAATATAATATTATTTTAATTATTCTTAAGATTATAATATAATTTATAAAATAATAATAAACTTATAAGTTTTTTCTTTAAAATCTTTATAATTTTTTTTTATTTTAATCTTTATTTTTAATTAATTTTTTTTTTAAATAAATAATAAATAAACTTAATAATTTAATTATAATTTTAAATTTATATATAATAATATATATAAATATTTATAAATATCTTTATTTTTATTAAATTATTATACTTAATTTAATTATTAATTTTATAAACTTTAATTTTTTTTAATTCTTATTTTTTAGCTTTATATATAAAATTAATAATAATTATTTTATTATAATAAAATTAAGATTTAAGTTTAATATAAACTTTAGTTTTTTTTAATATATTTAAGAATATAATTAAAATTTTATAAATATTTATATATATAATAATAAATTTTAAATAATTTAAACTTATTATTATAATTAATATATAATCTTTTAATATTAATATTATTAATAAATAATATAATTATTTTAAAAAATAATTTCTTTAAAATTATTATAATAATTTAAATAAACTAAATAATTAAATTTATAATTTTTTATAAAAATATTATTATTTTTTAAAAAATTAAATAAAATATAAAAAGTAATTAAATCTTTATTTTATTTATTTAATATAAATTAATTATATTTAAAGAAGAAATTAATTAAAAATATTATTATATAATTTATAAACTCTTTTAAGAATTTATTTATTAAAAAAAATAAATTAATATTTTATAAAATAATAAAATTTATTTTTATAATAATATTAATAAATTTATATATTTTTATTAATTTCTTAATAATTAAAAATTATAAATTTTTATAAAAATTATTATATTTTTTAAGTATTTCTTATTTTAATTATTCTTAAAATATTTTTATTATAATTAAGATTAATATTTTAAAATATAAAAAATTTAATTTTTATTATATCTTATATTTAATTATTTTAATTATAATTAAAAAATTTATATTTTTATAAATTTTATTAATTTTTTTTTAATTAAATATAATAATATTTTTATAATTAATTATAAGTTTATTAAATATAATTTTTTTATTATCTTATAATTAAGTATTAACGTTAAAAGCTTTAAATTATTTAAATATAAATCAAGAATCTTTAAATATTATAATAATCTTTAATAATAAATAATCTTTATATTTTTTAATATATTCTTATTTATATTCTTAAAATTTTACTCTAATATATTAATTCGCGAAATCTTTAAGATTATCTCTTATATCGTTATTAATATCTATTAATTAAATCTTTTTTATCTTTAATTTATAAACTATAATAACTCTCAAGAATAATAAAATTCTCTTAGACTTTTTTTAAAAAACTTTAAATATTAATCTTTTTTATTTTTTAATATTTTTTATTTAAAGCTTAATCGCTTTTTTTTAAAAAAAAAATTATTTATTATTAAATTTTAAAAATTTTTATTTTATTTTTTATATATTTATTATATTATATTAATTTTTTTTATTTCTTTTTAAAATAATTTATATTAAAATCTCTTTATTTTTCTTTATTCTTTAAATCTCTTTTAATTTTTAAATAATCTCTTATTTATAATAAAAAATATATTAATTTTTTTTTAAAAATTTCCTCGTTTAATAATTCCTTGACTTTTTATTCTTTTATACCAGAAAATATTTTTAATATAATTTATACTAATATTTTTTTTATTTTTAAATCTCTAAAAATATTTTTAAATTTTTTAAATCTTAAATATTATTAAATCCAAATAAATAAAATTCTTTAAAACTTTTAATTTAATCTTACTCCCTTTAATATATCTCTTAGACTATATATTAAATTTTATTTTTCTTTTATATTATTATTTATTAAATTATTACTTTTATTTATAATAATAGATTTCTTATAATCTTTAAATTTTTTTTTTTTTTTTTTTTTTTAACTTTAATATTATTATAATTATATATAAAGTTCCGGTTTTAGGATTTATAAATTTCTTATTTATTAAATTATCTAGTCAATAAAATATTATTATTTATATATAATTAATAAAAGATTATTTAAATAAAATCTTATCGGACTCTTAAATTAAAAAAAAAATATTTATATAATTAATTCCTTTTTTAATTTTAATCTTGATTTTTATTACTCTTATAAATTTAGTCTTTTTTTTATTAATTATTATTATAATATAATATTTTATATTATAAATTATATATTTAATTTTTTTTATAAATTATTTAAAAAAAAATATTAACTTTAGTTTTAATATTAATTAATTTTATATTTATTTATTTTTTGATTAAACTTATAAAGATAATTAAAAAATATAAAAATAATATTATAAATTTTAATTTTATTAATTTCTTTTAAATAAATAAATTTTTTTTTATTAAAGTAAATATAAATATTATAATTAATTTTAATAAATTTAATTTTATAAAAATATATTTAAATTTATTTTTATATTTTATTAAATTTAATATATTATTATATATAATATTTATTATCTTAATTATTTAAATATATAAAAAATTTTTTTTTATTAATAATTAAAGATTATAACTAAATTAAATATATAAAAAATATTTATAATTATTTTTTTATTTTAATTAATTTTTAAAAAAAAAAAAAATTTTTTTTTTTTATTATTCGTTTAATAATTTCCTTTAAATTATTATTTAATATTATTTAGATTTTTATATCTTAATCTAGATTTATTTTTATTTCTTTTATAATATTTATAATTTAATTAAACTCTTTTACTTTATTTTATAATCTTATTTATAAGACTTATTTCTTCGCGTATATTTATTTTCTTAAAGTTTACTTAATCTTTTTTATTATTTTAACTTTTTTATTTATAATAATAATATTATTAATAATATTTATAAATATTAATATTAATAAGGATTTATATTATTTTTTTAGTTTATTATCGTTTAATAAATTAAATTAAAATTAATATTTATTATATTTAAAATCTTCTTTAATAATAATTTTATTATTATTTTATATTATATTCCCGCTTTGGTTTTTTTATATAATAAAGAATAATATTATTTAATTTTCTTAAATATTTATTATTTTTATTTATTTTTAAATAATTAAATAAATTTTTTTTTTATTCTTTAAAGATTTATTAGTCTAATATTAATATTATAATTAAATTCTTTACTTTAAACAATAATTTAAACTTAATTAAATTATCTTTAATTCTTATTAAAGAATAATAATATTATTTTTATTCTTAACTTTAATAATCTTTAATATTATTAATTTTAAAATTTATAAATATATTTCTTTTTTATTAAATATTATATTAATAAATAATTATAAAAATAATAATCTTTATATTTTAGATTTTTTATTCTATTAATAATTTAATTATAATATTTAAGATATTTTTTATCGATTAATTAAAATCTTATAATATTTATATTATTTATAAATTCAAGAGAATTTCTTTAAATTATTCTTTCTTTAATTTATTCCGAGTTTTAATAATCTTTATTTTTATAATTATTATTTTTAGATTTATTATATTTATTATATTTATTATATTTATTATATTTATTATATTTATTATATTTATTATATTTATTATATTTATTATATTTATTATATTTATTATATTTATTATATTTATTATATTTATTATATTTATCCCAAAATCTATTATTATAATCTTTTTTATATTATAAGAATTTATTTTATTAACTAAATTTATTTAATTAATTATATTTACTTGATTAATTATATTAATTATTAAATAATTATTAAGATAATATTAGAGATTTTATTTTATTAATAATTATTTTTCTTAAGTTATTTATAATATTATTAAAAATATCTTAAGTTATTATATAAACTTTTAACTTTATTATTTTTTTTATTAATTTATTAATTTTATTAAGTATTAATTATTTAGCTTTAAGAATTTAAGTTAATATTAATATTACTTAATCTTTATATTCTTTAATAAAATCTCTTAAAGTCTTAAGGATTAATATAAATAAAAAAAAGAATAAAATATATTCTTAATTTTTTTTAAAAAATAAATTATTTATTATTTTATTAAAATAAGTTTATTTAATTTTAATATAGTTTAGATTATTATATTTATTATATTATTAATATTTTTTTTTTACTTTATATATTTTAATTATTATTTTATATATCTTAATATAATTATAAATTTATATATTAAAAAATTTAAATTTAATATTTTAAAAGATTTTATTCTTGATTATATTATTTAAATCCTTTATAAATTCTTTAATATATTATATTTTATTAAGTTTCTTTTAATTAATTAATATCTTTAAGATTTAATTAAATAAATTTATATAAATTTTAAAAATTAGTTTATTATTCTTTATTTTTTTAATAATTTATTCTAAAAACTCTTAATTAAAATAAAATATTTCTTAGTTATTATTTTAATATTCTTTCTTTAAAGTTTTATAAAATTTATCTTTATTATAATTTATTTCGATATATTTTAATATTATAATAATAATATCTTTATATTAAAAATAAATATAACGAATAATTCTTTTTTTCTTTATTTCTTTAAATATTTTATAATTATTATAAAAATTATTATATTTTTTTAAAAAGATAAAAATATTTTTTCTTTAAAATTAAAATATTTTTAATTAACTTAAAAATAATAAAAGTATATTAATTATAATAATAATTTTATTTTTAAATATAATTATAAAAACAAGAGATTAATTTTTAGATTATAAAATTATAATATTAAGACTTATTATAATTAATCTTATAATATTTAAATCTTTCTTTAATTATTTTTTTAAAGACTTTATTAATAAATTAATATTTAATATAAATTAAGATTTTTATTTCTTAAAAAAAAAGTTTAAAGATCTTAAGTTCTTCTTCTTTATTTCTTGATTACTTATACTTTACTTTAGCTATATCCCGATTTTTTTTTATTATAACTAAGCTAATATTTTAAATAAAAGTTTTTATTATTATTATTTCTATACTTGTCTTTTAAATATTATTATTAATTTATTTAATATTTTTAATTAAAAAATTATTTTATATATTTTATTTTAATTATTTTTATTACTTGTTTATTCTTTAATTTTTATAAGTCTATTCTTATTATTTTATTTATTATTTATTATTCTTTTATAACTAATTTTTTTTTTATTAATTTTTAGTTTTTTTTATATTTTTTTACTTTCTTTTAAAATTTATTCTTAAGTATTCTTCGTCTCTTTATTTAAAATAAAATAATTTTTTTTTTTAGTCTTTTATTTTTATTTCTTAATTTAAGTCCTTAAGCTTAAATTAATAATCTTTTTATATTTATTCTTAAAATAATAAAAATTAATATTAAAATTAATAATATTATTTTATTATCAAGAATTAATACTTATAACTAACTCGTGATTACTTTATATTATTCCTTTATAATTTCTAGTTCTTTTTTTATTTTATATTTTTTTTTTCCCGAATTAGTCTTTATTAATATTATTCTTTTATTTAAGATTAAACTTATATCTTATAGCTAATCTAATATTACGCTATCGGGTCTTTTCGGAAATTAATATAAAATAATAAAATTATATTTTTATTATAATTATAATATATCTCGATAAATATAAGACGGAATAATAAACTCTCTTTTTAAGTATTAAAGATTAAAGTCCTGTCTTATAAAAGCTTTAAAGAATTATAAAAACTTTAACTTAATTATACTCGATATCCTTATGTCGTTTATCAAAAAATATATAAAGGGGAAAATATAATAATAAGTAAAATCTTATAGAAATAGCCTAAAACTATATAATCTTAAAACTATAAAATAATAGCTTAACGTAAACGTGTAATAATAATAAAGAAGCTTAAAACTAGAGAAGACTAAATTATAATTAATAAGTAAAGAAGTATTAAGTTCTCTTATAAGCTACGTTAAGAACCAGCCCTTATATCCTGAGCTTTAATGGCCACGTGATACTCTCTACGCTGCTGTAGCGGGACCCTCCTAAAACTAACTAAAACACCAAAAAATAAATACAGTAAAGCACGCCCCTTTATAGTATATAAGAATACTATTTGAGTTAAGCATAAAGTCCTTATCTATCAAGAAAAGCGTTCCCTCTATATAGCCCTTCGTACTGTACTGGACCCCCAAGGATCCCTGGATCCCATGGATCCAAATTTCCTTGTAAGTGGATCCCCAGGATCCGTCACGTGACCTCCATGTAACCTCGTCACATGCCATTGGGTTCTCTGTGACATGGCGTCTTCCATGCCCGAGCCTCAGGCCGCAATGGTGGTTCGTAACAAATACTTAGTATTTAATAAACCTTTTTTTATTATTTCCGAAAAAATCCGGCAAATATAATTTTTTATATTTTATATTTTTAAATTTAAAAAATATATTTATATTTAATAAAAACTTTTATTTAATAGTCCTGAATTTTAGTAATAACTTAATAATTATAATAAAGTAAAAAGTAATAACTCGAGTATATTTTAATACTTTTAATAAAATTTATTAATAATATAATTAAATTATATATTAAATTTTTAATAGAGAAATAATTAAAGAACAATAGACAATAAATTATAACTTTATTTATTTATATAATAAAGATTTATAAAGCTTAAAGTATAAAGTATTTTCGGCACATTGGTTTTTTCGGCACGGAGGGATAGACGTTAGCTTGCAATTAAAGATATGAGATACTATTCCTGCCAAATAGATACTTCAAAGCCATAATCGAAAACGCAAAGCAGTAACGACCCGCCTTCTGACACATCATTCTGTTGGCACACTGATACGCGGGAAGTCATCATACAAATGGAAAGAATAATCAAAGAGACCAGTGTCCGAGGAATTCCTCCATCTGCAACTCTGTCCTTCAAGCATCTGCCCACCACCTCTCGTGTCACTGACTTCCAACGAGCTTCTCACAACTCGCCACAGTGAGGATGAAACAGATCCTTGAACTGCTCAACAGTCATCTCTTCACCGCTCAACTCGCTACCAGCAAACTTGAAAGGAAGAAGAACTTCGTCCAGTCCGTGGAGGACTCCATCCCTCGCGGTGACATCCAAGACCTTGACAGTAGTCACACTATTAAGCTTAACTGTCATCCACCTCCCCCACCTACTAATCTCAACATGGACACTCTTCCCCGGCAATCTCGTCGGCAAATCAAGACCGTATTTAGGACCTGGAGCCTGATCCATCTCCATCTCATCATCGTTATCTCCAAAGAAGTAAGCATCAGAGTACATCGTCTTGTTGGCAACGATGTGGTACTGGAGCAGAGCCTTCAAGTACTTCTCGCCAAATTTGCCGAAGAGGAAATCGTTGACTTTCGGGCCTAATTTCTCGAATGCTTTGTTGTTGGGCGCGAAGAGTGTGCCGCCTGTACGTGGCTCTGAGAGGACTTTGTCGAGGCCCGTCTTTGCGAGTGCGCGCTGCAGGGTTGACAAATCTCCCAGCGGAAGTTTCGGGATTGTGGAGGTGGGAGGAGGCAAGAGGATGACATTGTCCACAGCGTGGACTACACCGTTGGTGCCGAACTGTGGGAATCATTTAGTTGTTTTTGTGAATGGGTTTAGGGGCAGTGAGGAGAAGACGTACGGCATTGACAGCAACGATCCTGCTGTTGAAGTTTATACGTAGTCCATCAAATCCAAAGCCTACTCGCAACCGTTGTTTGTATCCGCCAAGAGCATCTTCTGTAAGTATGGTCCCGATGGTGCGTGCGAGGAAAACACTATATGCATCATATGGGACAGGAGAGATATGGTATTCGAGAACCTTACGGATCACCTCTTTTGAAGGCTTCTTCTCCTCAGAAGTGTTTCCAAAGACCCTGTCGATGGCCGCGTTGGTGGGAGCAAAAACGCAATGCTTGGCAGCTGTTCCGTTGAGAAGCTCGACCAGGTCTGGATAGTCGTTGATGAGCTCTGCAAACTTGGTAGTATAGTCAGTCGCACGGATCACATCGTATACTGTAGCTTGTTCTCTGGGCGGAAGAGGGCGTGCAGGTCTTTTGTTCGGCAGCTTTGGTTGGGGGCTCTCGCCTGGATTTCCGTGGGTAGGAACTGGACGTGCAGGTATACGTATTGGCGGTGTTGCGCCTGGCTTTCCGGGGCCATGAATTGGGCGAGAAGGTATGTGTATCGGCGGCTTTGGTTGAGGATCCTCACCTGGACGATCAAAAATGCCGTCAAGGTAGAGGTCTGGAACCGTTTCGGTTTCGAAGTGGTCATCGAACCATCCTTGAGCATTGAACCCCGTCATCGATTGATGGCATTCAACCTTTGCCATGGAAGGATCAGCTGCATCATTGCCGGTATTGTCGAGATCATCGCCGAGAGTGACATCCATATAGTCGTCGTCATCTCCAACGACACATTGGTGAATGCAATCTTTGAGATTCTCATCAACACTAGTGTATGGGTCGTCGTCGCCGACCAGACATTGCTTAAGGCACTCTTTGAAGCTCTCGTAGTGGGTGAGACGTTGTTCTTCAATGGCCAGACTTTTGAATATATGCTGGTCAGGGACGATGAAGGCGGTAGTAAGGGGCCCAAGGGCCAGAATAGCAAAGTTCAACTTCATGGTGATAGTCGATGAAGTAGAGCGATAGAAGACGTGATGAAGTGAGGTAGGCAACTTAATAAGTCAAGCAGTAGAAGTCCTCGGAGGATAGCAGCGAAGTGGTGCGAAAGGCCCTCTCGAACCTAGAACTCTCCGCGTTTGAGCTCTCAAACAATCGCAAGAGATGAGCTTGGCGTTGAACGCCAAGAATTGCCAATTGCACAGCAATGAGCGTTGATATTCTCTATGAAGAATGAGATGTTCCTTAAACTGCTGCCTAATGTGCTGATGTGTGGTTGAAGCATCCGGGTCTGCCAGTCAGCATGCATCATTTCTCACATGGTGCGGGGTGTTTTAATGCCGACTTGACCCCTCGGACCGCTCGAAGCATTTACAAGCTGAGGGCAATTTTGAATTTTGATAGTTTAAATACTTTGAGTTTGCTAGGTAACTTCTGAAGCGGAATATACAGAGTGAGGTCCTCTGACTGTGGAACAAGGGGATTGAGTTGAATTACGCTCTGGCAATGCCTGCCCTTGTCTCTGCTGGCGACCTTCTCAGCCTCACAACTCTTGAATTGACGGCATGCATCCACCACATCCCACACGACTTCGCTGCGTGGCAGAAGAGTATGACGAGAAGCAGCATTGCATACTTTATCTTTGCTTGCGCGTGTGGCTATAACCTAGACCCAAGCAGTCTGTTGAAGTTTGCAGATGAATAACCGCATCCGCGATTTCGTTCACCGAAAACTATTCCGAACCCAAGTGTAGAGTATATCTAGAGCATGTCCTGCACTATATCCTTGACACCGTATAGCCTAGTGGACCATTCGAGCCAGACGAGGCGGAGCTAGCGTACGATAAGGAATATGGTCTTGGACCACGTATCCCTGATATGGATTTCGAGAGTGAAGTATACTATTAATGGGAAGAAGACATGCTTGACGATGACCTGGGACACTTGTGGGAAGAAGAGGCAGACGGGCAAGAGACAGAAAGGAGCTGAAAAGAGAGATTGAGATAAAGAATAAATAGAGGATTATTGTGGACAGAGCTATTAGCTTTACTATTACTGGACCTGTAACGGACTTTAACTTTAAACAGTATCGGTTATAGTCCTGCTGATATTATAGATGTAGAAATCATAAAGTATTATAAGCTTTATTAAAGAATAAGACTTAATATAATAATATATTAAAAAGATTTATTTAATAAAATAAATAATAAATAATATAATTAATTTATAATTAATTTATAATTAATTTATAATTAATTTATAATTAATTTATAATTAATTTAAAAAAATTTAAAAATTTAAAAATTAAAAAAAAAATTATAAAATTTAATTTATATTATTGATAAATTAATTATATAATATTTTATATTTTAATTTATATATATTATATTTAATTTAATTTTTTTTAAAAATTAAAAATAAATTATAAAATTATAAAATTATTAAATTAAATTATTTTTTATTTTTATTTATATAAATAATTATAATAAATTT
>Ga0302221_10002813_pt1 | contig 10704 bp, 1 predicted proteins | sample II_Palsa_E2_1_FD_193517 | JGI IMG/M metagenome (GOLD analysis project Ga0302221, IMG submission 193517) | Peat permafrost microbial communities from Stordalen Mire near Abisko, Sweden - II_Palsa_E2_1 | ecosystem: Environmental > Terrestrial > Soil > Palsa > Peat permafrost | place: Sweden...
TAACGGTACTAAGCGAAGCTATTTCCGAAGGATTAAGCTAAGAACACGAAAATCGAGGATATACTTGGATATTTGGTTTAAATCGGATAAGAAGTGTGTTTTTTAGAGCTATAATTAGAAGAGAGCAAGCAGATCACGTGAGCTAAGGCTTACTTGTCAATTGTAGTTCGCAGATGCAATTAATTAGCAAGTTTTAATTTACGCTACAGGCATATATATGGAGTTATTTTGGTTGTTTTAGCTGTCTCGTGTGCTCGGGACGAGCACCTTCTCTGGGAGGGACGAATGTGGTGGGGTCACGTGCGCATGCACGTGCCCTAAGCGAAGGAACATAAATGTAGTGATTTAGGACACCTATACACTTAGTTCTTCAGTCAACAAATGCATCACCATTTGCACTCCCTCCATTTATTTGGTTGTACGCCTTGCCAACCCCCTTACAGTATACCGAAGATAAGTAAAAGAGAGTTAAACTAGAATATGTATTAATTATAAAGTAATAAGAAATTCGGAAAAGAATGTCTCGGCTCTTCCCTTCCGCTAAAGCCGACAAAACACTTGTATAAGCGATATTATCACTATCTATTTTTTATAATATTATAAATTTAAGTAAGCTATATCTCAAAATCTTATTACTAAGTTAATATAGCAAAATTGAAGTTAAAGGCTTGCTCTTTTTCGCTACTAGAAACCCGAGACTTACGTTTAGCTTTATAAATAAAGCGAATGAGTAATCTTAACACCTTTAATAATATAGCTTGCTTTAAGAAATAATACTATTATTATTAATATCTATTTAGTAATATAAGATTTAAAGCAGCCTCCTTATATTTATTAAACTCTTAAACGATCCTTTTATAGTATAAGAGAGGAAATTAAGCGCATCTTTTAACTATCTTTTATTGTTAAAAAGCATTATTTCTTTTATAATTTTAGCTAAAATAAGGAAGTTTAATAAAACTTATAAAACCTTAAAGCTTTTGTACAAGTTATTATACTTAAGCTTTCGAAGATTTAAGACTTTAATAGACAAATAAGCCTTAATTACGTCTTAGGTATAAAAAGGACTAATTAAGCTTTATTTCCTTATTTAAAGACAATTAAACGTTTTTTTGTAAGAGATCTTTGCAAGAAAGTCTTAGCAAAGAGATATAAGTAACCCCCTTTAAGACTTGTCTTTATAAGCTATAGCTTAATTAGCGTTAAAGATATTTAAGCACCTTTGCAAGTATTATCGCTATCTCCCGCTCCTTTAGCTTATATTCTTAAAACTTTAATTAAGCAAAAGAGACTTCGAGGTGTTTTATAATAAGAAATATTTTATTATTATAAGAATAAATATTATAAAGGGTTATAATATTAGGGTATTAGATATAAGGCAAAATTAGAGGATTACTTAAGACGTCGAAACTAGAAACTTCTCGAATTTCGGCAAGCTAAAAGAATAATGCTTTATATAATGCTAATATAGTTTAATCGAGATGCTAAATATAGCTATAGTTATCTTATAAACTCTTAAGCAATATCTTAAGTATCCTTTAAACCTTTTTAAGCGCTCTTAAATCTATAAATGTTAAACGAACGTTATTAGTATTATTAGATAAACGACTTAGAAAGGCTTTAGCTTTCTTTAAACGACGGTGTACCGGTTAACTTATTATTTTGTTATTTCTAATAAAATCTTAAAAGGACAAATACTTTAAGAAAATATAAATGCTAAAGTAAGAAGAAAGAAAAGCAAGTACCCGTTAAACGGCAATATTAGATTTAGTATATATTATAGCGGCTATTTTATAATAGCGTATAATTATTTAATTTGCATAGTTATTACAGTTATATTGTAGGTTAGTTATACTATAGACTTAAGCTTTATTTTAAGCAAAGTAATAAATTTTAGCTATTAACATTTAGATAATTGCTCTTTCCCTTTGCTAAATTAAAGGTAATAATAACGAAATTAGCTTTTCACACGAACCTTAGCTTATATACGTCGTCCTTGTATTCCTTCTTAACACGTGCCGAGTTTTTATCTCCCTTTACGCAATTGTTATCACATTTAAAAGCTACTTTACGCTCTTAGCTCCTTTATAGCCCTACGCTTTATTAAAATAGCATAGAAAAGTATCCTTATTAAAGTATAAGAAATTATTGTTAATTAGGTGAGAACGAGTTTTTCTTTATTTAGTAGATGTCTAATCTAAGTAGCTCCCGGATAAATTAAACCTAATAAGACTATGTAAAGCCTCGAAACACTTTTAGCATATTACTCTTTAATTGTTATATAAAACGATTAAGGTTAAAGCAAAAGACGAGTAGCATCTTGTAAACTTAAGTCTTGCTTTACTCCTATAAACCCTTTTTAAGTATCCGAAGTACCTCAAGTATATAAAAAATATTTATATCTTTGCTCTAATTTATAAAAACGTCAAATACCGGTGCTTTTATATTTATAAAAGAGAGAATAAGGATATAAAAGCATATAAAGAAGCATATAAGGAGGGATATAAAAAGGAATATAAGGAATATGACAAAGAGGAGGGGAGATATAATTAGCTAGACTATAAAGTAACTTTAAGTACCCTTAGTTCTAGTCTTTTAGCCTTTTTTTACCAATTACGACACAATAGTTTACGCAGCTTCTTATAAGTGCGTCCTTTATTATTTACCTCTTATAATACTAATATCTTGCAATTAATAGCTCGGGACATATATACCCTTAAAATTACTCGGCGCTTTTAAGTATTTAGTAATAATATAAAGCCGACTCGAAGCTTTATCGCTTATTACAAACTTATTGTGCTAATTAAATAATAGAATTTACTAGACTAATAAAGCAATTCTTAAACTTGCCAAATTTATATATCTTTAATTAATCTTTTAGCGAGGGATATAATTAAAAAGCAATTTTTTGGCTTTATAAGATGCGCTCGAGGTAAATTTGAAGCATCTTAAAACTTTAAAGCTAAACTTAATTAGATAGACCTCCGCTAAGCTTTACTATTACTATAAAAAATAGAGCTAAGATAAACCTTAGCACTTTTTAGCTAATAATATATTACTTATAAGCTCTAATAGTCAAAAAGTATTATTCTTATCATTAAAGACCTTATCTCTCTTTAGGGTTTCATATTATATTATAGCATTTAAGATAGTATCGGCCTTAAACTTTAATAGACTTCGTTTATTAAAGTTAAATAAATGCCCGCACGTACGAAACCTATTCGAAGTAGTTGTGCAAGCAAGCTAGCCTATTCGACTTACTTCGCTAGAACTAGTTATCGAGGCAAGGAACCTTAGCCCTTTTAATCCTTTAATTAGGTTCTTAGCATCGTTTAAGGGCCTTAAAGCTTTTTACTTGCTTACTTATAATAATCAAATTAGCAGAGAATTATAAGAGACGATCCTTCTTTATTAACTAATACTAAAGCGACTTGTTTATCACAAAAGACCCTTTAAGGATAAAAGAAAATATAATAAGTTAATACTTCTTTAAAATAGGGTATTATTAAGCTTTAATACTAGTAGCTTTAACATCGGCCTAAAACTCGAGTATGCCAGTTTATATTGCTCCTTCTTTAACCTAATAAGATATAACTAATATTGTAGTTTATATTAAAAATTAAGTCTTAACGCTATTGCATTAAAGGAAATACTTACGCTCTTACATATTAAGAGAACGGGATTTAACAAGTATAAAACACATATAAATTATATAAGACCCTCGTCTAATAGTAAAAAGTTCGATAATAAACGCTTAACCGAAGCTAAAGATTTGCGTAACTTTGCTATATAAGCCTTTAAACTACAAAGACTTCTTCGCCTTTAAGTATTAGCGTATAGTAACTTCTCTTATAAAAACCGCTATGCTTAGTAAAATATATTACTTTATAAAAGGCTAAACTTATTCTTAAACCTTACAAATTATATTGCTTAAGTAATAAATGCAATAAGCTTTAAAGTAATAACAAGGGATAATTAGAATTATATAAATAATATTAATATATATCTAAAAGTATTAGAGGCTTGCCTTGTAAATTACTTATATAGCTAAGAAACTATTTTAATTATAGTTAAGTAAAGTTTAGCTTGCGCTATTATAAAAGTATAAGATAGCAAATAAATATAATAATACAAATTTAAATTAACTACTATTTAATATTATTAATTATACTTTAACATGTTAACGCTACTTTTATATTATATGCTATTAAACTATCTTAACTTCCTTGCTCCTTTATTTATAAGACGCAATTGCAAATAATGTTTATTTGAGACCTTCTCTTTATGCTAAAGTTAGCTAAGAAATAATTATATATTGCCTTCCCTCGTCTTAATAATAATTGTGCTTTTATTAACTTTCTTTAAAGCACTTTCTTCCCTTTTAGCTTTGCGGTTTTGCTTTTAGATATACATATCTCGTTTACTCTTAAATCTCGGCCGTTTTTTTGAAATTAGCGTTAAAGTGATTTTTTAAGTAGTTGCTAAAGAGATTTAAATACCCTCTAAAGTTTAAAGCATTTAGCGCTTATTACTAAGTACTTAGCTCCTTTACTTGCGAGAATTGATTAGTAAAGCCTGATAAATTTATATCTAGTTTAGCTTTTCTTTCTTTAGTATAGCTATCCCCTTAAATACCTTAGCTACGGCTATTACTTTATAATACTCTTATAATTTCTCTTTCAAGTTAAATAGCTTTTTCTCGGCAATCTTTGCATAGTTTTTAGCGTTTTTAAGTACAATTTAGTATCCTTTTACTAGTTGCTATACCTCTTATTCTCTAGCTTTAATAGACTCTTAAGCTATCTCGAGTTGCCGATTTAAGGAGTAATAGTCTTCTTTAAGCTTAGCTATAATTGCCTCGTTTTTAGCATTTAAATCTTTATACTATACATATAAGTTTTGCGCATATCTTTCCGTTAAAGCAATCTTGCTATAACTATTATATATTACTTTTAAGGCTTCGGAGATTATAAAGCTCATGTAATAAAGTTTTTAATCGATATAAAATAAGTTATAATTTATAGGATCCGACTAGTGTTTAGCATTTTTGTAAGGAGTTTATATCTCTTTTAATTAAATTGCTTAAATATAAATTAAGATATATCTTAAAAGGGATATTTTTTGCATTAACTATTCGGCCTCTTATAGTTTAACCTTAAGGATGCTAAAAAGACATGATTTAAGTTAATTTGTTAATAGTGTTATGCTATTAGCTAAAAATTATAAAAGGCAAATAAAAGAAAGAATTAAGTAATATTTAGCTTATACTAAAGTCTTACTAGTAAAAACGGCGCTTATTTATATTTATAGCATAAGTTATCTTAAGCCTTAAGTCCGAGTCCTTAAATAGCTTAAATAGCTTATAATAAATAGTAAAACTATATAATATAGCTTGTATAATATAGATTAAAAGGTTAAATTTGCAGCTTATATTATATAGCTTGCCCTCTTAGCATCGATAAGGGGCATAATACAAGGTAATATATAACAAATCTAAATTTAGAGATAAGTTAAGGGTATTACTTGTATTAAGGTTTTATAAGAAGCTTAGCTAATGCCAAACCTCCTAAAAAGCGTCATTTTAGAGATTATATGCTAAGGCTAAGCACTAGGATCGTCTTAAGATTTAAGCTTCTTAAAAGGGGCTCTTTATAAGACAAGGATAATTAAAGGCCGAGTAATGTGCCTATTTGCTAGCAAGAAGGTTAACACTTGTGGCTTATATATAAGCCCCAATATAAGGAATAACGATATTAAGCCTCTTAAGTCGAGTACCTTAATATTAACTCCTCTTATTTTACTTTGCTATTTTAAGAAGATTTAAAAGTAAGTTTAGCTATAGCTCGAAGACTTAAGTTTACTACTATTAATAGCGCACGGTTTAAGCCCCTTTTATCTACAATTAGAGGCAAAGTATACCTCCTTTTACTCTTTTAAGTAATTGCTAGCAAGGGTTACGCATCTTACTCGTATAATCGGTGCAATTCTAAGCAATAGTGCCGTGTAATAGGGTTTTATTATAAGCGAGGTAATAACTTTTAGCTATTAAAGTTCGAATAATATAGTTTTACCTTACTAAATTAAAGAATAAAGATTAGTCTAGTAAGCAATCATATAAGCAATAGCCCCCTTTTTAGGTTATTGCCTTTATCCTTGCGCCAAAATACGTCTTGTAAGTCTTTATAGTCGAAAATAGCTCTCTTTTATATTTTGCTACTAGAAAGCTTAATATATAGTAGCATTTAAAAGAGTAATCAAAAATAGCTATTCTCTTTATAAAAACTTATATTAGTCAAAAATTATTCCTTCCCCTTATAATAACACTAATCGAGCACTATATTCAAGTAAGAGAATAGTTAGCTAAGCTATATAGCACTAATATTATTATAATTAGCTTAGCTAAGTATTTGCGGTTACTTATAATAGCAAGTATTGCACTTGCTCGTATATTATCCTTATAAAATCGTGCATTGCTTCCTTATAAACACAGCTAAGATTAAAAACTTTAAAGCAAAATCAATAAAGCTAAGAAGTCCTTTATAATTCTTCCCTTCCCGTTTTAAAGATAGCTCCTTTAACTCGAAAGAAAAAGGCTTTAAACAATGCCGCTCAAATTTAACAAAAGAAGCCGGCTAATAAGGGCAAGGTTATTAAAGATTTTCGCGATAATAATACTTATATAATTTAATTATTTAAAATATTTATATATTATCCTTTTAATTTTACTTTATAGATATTATATATACGAAGTAAGTCGATCGAGAGAATGTTACGCTAGCAAAAGCAAACTAATCTACGTTTAAAAAAGATAAAGACACCTAAAATATAAACTAGCTTAAGAAAGATAATTTAGTCTTTAATAACGCAAATTTTATCGTAAATGCTAATATAGACAAATGCAATATATGCTCCTAATTAGAAGTGCAAGCGAAGTTAAACACGGAGCTAAATCGAGTATGCTAAGCTAAAGCTTTATTTTTATTATTAATAAGAGATATCACAAAAGAATTATAAGTTAAGCTTAAAGAGAAGAATATAAAGGGTTTAATGCAATAGTATCTAGTTTGCAAAACTAAAGTAAGCTTCGCTATTATTATAAATTTAAAGGGTATAATAAAGGGTTAAATGGCTTTTGCGGAAGAAGATAATAAAGAATACGCGAACTAACCATTTCAAGTGCAAGTTGCATATACGCTAGCGTTTTATATAAGGTTTAGAAAAGTAAAATTTTAAGCGCTATTAAAGGAGCTAAATAGTTTAGTAGTATATAAGCATTTCGAGGATATTTAGCCTATCTTAGGGAAAGAACTAAAGAGTACAAATTCTCTTATAAACCTTCTTGCCTTATAGCAATAAGGAGTTTACTTCTAAGTTATAAAAGTCTTCTAAATTTTAAAATGCCTTTATAATCTTCTAAATTCGACAAAGTAATTTTATTCTTTCTAGCTAACTCGGTTGCAATATCGACGTCTTTTATAAGTGTTCCGGAAAATCTCCTTAAAATAAGAAGATTATAGCTATAGCAACTCAGAAAAGTAAATCTAAAATAGTGCCCCCTTAATAAAGCTTTTCCTTTAATACTTGCTATTATACTTGTATTTAGCTACTATTTAAGTGCAAAATCCTTGCTCGACTTGACTAATAGCATATTGTGGCGGGGCGCCAAGGAGACTGCTGAATTCTGTCGATTTTGGAGGTTTTTAGAGGTTCTCGACTAGTGCTACACGTGACTAGAATAGAGGTATAATTGCTAGGTTTTTGTAGCTAGACATGCATTACTCTTAATCATTTATACATGTACACACATCACTTAATAATCGTTTATTTATTGCTTGTTTATGCGTTTTGCTTTTGCTTTATAATTACACTTAGTTCTTGCATGCTTTAATTGTTTCTTTTGTTATTGCTTTATACTTACATATGCGTTTACTTATTGCTTGCTTGCTTAATATCCGAGAGAAGTTCTTATAAGGCCTTTTCTTCTAGCTAAGGTTCGCCCCCTTATATGTTTTTAGTAAGCGATATAGGGAGATCGAACGCAATTAAGGGAAGCTTTTATTAATTGTATAACTTAGGGTTCTTGCAAAGTAAAGCTTAAAGGTTTATAAAGTAAGTCGTATACTAAGGTGTCATTGTTTTATTAAGTAGCTAGTTAGCTTGTTTTTACTATTACTATTTTAGTTAGTTTTTTTTAGCTAGTTAATTCGCTTATATAATCTAATTTCCGAACAATTCCCGCTAATATAAAGCTAGAAGAGCTATAAGGCGGCTTATTAGCTTAATTAGGAATAGCTTTAGCTAAGCTTGACTTAAAGGGAATAAAAATGCGATAAGAGGAGGTAGCTAAGACAGAACGGAGGAACTATGAGACGGAGCTATGTTAAAGAGGGGTCTTAGCACTTTTAAACGAGCTTATATTGTCGATTTGCGTTTTATTTTTAACTATTTTACTATTAATAGTAAGAAAGCCACTAACTTTAGTTTAAAGTTTAAATTGTAAGAATATTAGCCGGGAGTCCTTGTGTAGTAGATGTTATATAAAAGTGTATAAGATATATAAGAAAAACTAAGAATAAGTAAAGTATAAATATAAGATTAGCAAGAATTAGAAATATAAAGAAGAACATATAAACACGAAATAGCTATAAAGCTACGGTATAAATAGAAGGATAACATTATAAAGGGGGTTATAATCCTTTAAAGGGATATAGCAGTTAAGAGGAAGAAAAGAGAGAAAAAGCTACAAGTATAGCTAAAAGCAAAAAAAAAACAAGAATAGAATAATATAAGTAATCGGGATAGCAAAAAACGAGCTTTAAAGGACTTATTATCGAAACGTTTATCACTTATTCTAACAAAAAACGCCCGGTCGACTTCGGAATTAAGCATAGCAATTGCTAATTCCCCTTGCAATTTATTTATATAGCGACTTACGCTTTAGTTTACCTCTTTAAAAGACGAACCCATAATTCTAATATTAAATACGAGTATAATAGAGGATAATAAGTACGTGTTAGTTCTTAGATTATACCTTCCTTTGCTTAAAGTATAAAGAGCTTTATAATTTAAGGGTAATAACATCTTTACTTTTTTAAAGTAATATATTAATATATATAAAGACTATTAAGTCTTTGTAATTACAAAAAGAGAGCATATTATTAAATACATCTTATTATTATATAAGGATTAAGTTAAAGCTATACCGGAATATTATACTAATAGCTTTAATAAGTATAATAAAGCCAAGTTTTACGCGGCTTTAAAGAAAGAGTATAAGGAGTATAACTAAGAGACCCTTAAAATTAATTATAATTTCTTAAATTAAATTATTGCCTAGTTTTAAGGAAGGCATATTACTGCTAAGACCTTTATCGACTTATTTTATAAAGTATTAACTAAACTAGTAAAGAGAAAGGAATTAGATAGCAATTACTAATGCTAAGAGTTTATAAAGGGTCTTCTTTTTTAAGTTAAAGACCGGATCTTTAAAGACTTTAACTATAAGCTTATAAATATATTAACTTATAATTATAGCAAAATGCATAAAATTACCGTGTTTGCGTATAAGTATAAAGAGAAGAGACGCAAGTATAACGAGGCTAATAACTTAAAATACTCTTAGCTACGCTAAAAACACTTTAATATAGTTATATAAGATATAATACTTATAACAAATAATAAATACGCCCTTCCTTTACCCTTAATTGTGCTTGTATTAGCAAGGGAACCCACTAAAGCTAGTAAAGTGTTAAAGGTTCTTATTCCTAAAATAGTAAAGCTTAAGAAACCCGCTAATAAAATCGATTAATTAACGAAAGAATTACAAAAATTGTTAATTTTATCTGTCATTTAAAAGGATTTGCAAAAGGCTATTAATGCTTCGATTGTCGCTATTATTAATAAGATTTAGTTTATACTCTTTATAATTAACTTAAGAGACACTTAAGCATTTAAAGGTTATTATAATAGAGGGGGTTTTAGTAGACGCGGTCGAGGTTAAGGCAATTATTATAGTAAAAGAGGAAAGGGAGCATTTATATCGACTAGTAATAATTGCTTATACCCGGATTTTTAGTAAAATGTAGCTTAAGTTAATGCTATATTTTAGTTATTCGATAAAAACTATTTAGGGTATTTTAGAAAGGATTATGATAGTGCTATAAATCTTAATTGCAACTATATGCACTCGAATAACTGTTTATTAATATAGGAGCTAATTAACTTTAAGTGCATTTATAAGGATAGCTATAACTAGTATAAAGGAAAATAAGACTTTAACTAGCCCTTTATACCTCTTATTTTATAGAACAATTAGCGTTAGTTCGACTAGATTAAGACTTAGCTTTAAGGGGGTAAGTATAATTATAATATATTAATGCGACTTGCAAACGCTTAACGATTATAAAATGATATTTAACTTAAAACTTAAGAGAGAAATAAGTCTTAAGCCCCTCTTATACTCGGCAATTTATATAAGAGCAAAGAGATTTTGCGTAAAGATAATAATAATGCCCTAATTCTTAAAGGTAATTGCGTAAATGTTATAAATAAGGATAGCATCTTTATTAGTAATATATACGAGGATATAGTATATCTTATACTATTTATTAATGCTACTAAATCTTTAAAAGTAAAGGGAAAAGGATTACAAATTTCTTAAGATATTATAAAGCAATAAGCTCGAGTAAAAGAAAGGCTCTTATA
>Ga0302221_10002816_pt1 | contig 10698 bp, 11 predicted proteins | sample II_Palsa_E2_1_FD_193517 | JGI IMG/M metagenome (GOLD analysis project Ga0302221, IMG submission 193517) | Peat permafrost microbial communities from Stordalen Mire near Abisko, Sweden - II_Palsa_E2_1 | ecosystem: Environmental > Terrestrial > Soil > Palsa > Peat permafrost | place: Sweden...
GTTTTTATTTGGTTTGATAAGTGTTATCGGCCATAGTGAACTTAATAAAAGCAACCATTTTTCAAAAATACCCGCACAATATCTAATTGTAAAGATCAGTAATGAACCGGTCTTGAAAAATGGCTTGCTGAGGTTTACTGCCAGGGCTGAGGAAAGCATCGACAAAGAAAAGAGATTGTCAGCAAGCGGGACATTGCTTGTTTCCATAAAAGACAGCAGCGCCAAAAACCTCTATTATGGTGATGAATTGCTGATCCCGGTAAAATACAATCCTATAGATCCTCCCTTTAACCCTGCGGAGTTTAATTATAAAATGTACCTCGCCAATCAAAATATATTTTACCAGGCTTTTTTATACCCGAAACAATATGCATTGGTAAATACCAATACAGGCAACCCTATAATTGCCCATTCATTAAGATTAAGGCAGCAACTGGTTGAAAAACTAAAACTAAATATGCGCGATACCGGCGCAGTTGCCATTGCATCCACCTTAATATTAGGCTACAAAGCTGATTTAAGCAATGATATTTTAGAGGCTTATTCAAAAACAGGCACCGTCTATGTACTTTCTGTTTCGGGTGCCCAGGTTGCCATTATATACATCCTGCTAACATTTGCTTTTAAATTTGGGGACCGGTATAAACATTGCAGATTGATAAAAGCGGTCATTATTATAGCCATCATCTGGTATTATGCAATGCTTACCGGCTTTTCGCTTTCGGTTTGCCGCGTATCGGTCATGGTCAGCATGGTTATCATCGGTAAAACGTTTAGCAGGTATGTCAATACTTTAAATATACTGGCTATTTCTGCCTTTTTCCTTTTAATATACGATCCCTTTTTTATAACAGAGGTTGGATTTCAACTATCCTATATCGCGGTTTCCGGCTTAATTGTCTTTCAGCCTGTTGTGTACAAATGGTTTAAATTTAAAAATAAATGGGCCGACAAATTATGGGCGGTTTGTTCGGTATCTATAGCGGCCCAGTTGGTCACCTTCCCTATCAGCGCCTTTTATTTTCACCAGTTCCCGGTGTACTTTTTAATCAGTAACCTGTTTGTTGTTGTTCCCGCAATGGTGATCATGTATTCGGGTATTCTTTATTTAATACTGCCGCAGGTACCGGTGGTGTCAAAATCAATAGCTTTTGTACTTGAAAAAACAATCATGCTGATGAATAAAGGATTGGCTATTATTGAGCACACACCTTATGCCGGCATTAATAAAATATGGCTTACAATACCTGAATATTTGTTGCTCTATGCAATTATAATCAGTCTGTTTTATTTTTTGTATGATAAAAGAACATGGCTGCTCAAATTAAGCTTGTTATGCATGCTTCTTTTTTGCTCTAGTTTGAGCGTAAAAAATATCAGTATGTCGCGTTCAAATAGCATCACATTTTTAAATTTAAAAAAACACCAGGGGATAGTATTTAAAAATGGAAATCGAGCGATTATATTGACAGATATTAAACCCACCGATAAAATATATCAATATTCCATACAACCATATTTGGATAGCTGCCAGGTAAGCAATGCATCGGTTTACAATTTAAGCGCAAATATTAATACCTCTTACCTTGAAAAAAAATATGGCCTGATACAGTTTTTGAATAAAAGAATATTCATATTTGACAGGTTGCTGAAATATAATATACCATCGCAAAAATTGAAGACAGATTATATTTATCTTACTGGCAACCCCGGTGCAGGGTTAAGTATTATAAATAGTAACTTTGATTATCATATTTTGGTTATTGACGGAGATAACACTGACAATAGGATTAATCGTATTGAAAAAGAGGAAAAAAATAAACGCATTGATTATAAAATATTAAAACGTAACAATTCATTTATTTCAATATCTAACTAAAAAGCAAATTAAATTTGTATCTGAACCAAGAAACTTCTAAATTGTATTAAACAAATCTGAGTACATGAATATTAAACTTTTTAACGTTGCCCTCGGCATAGTGCTTACAGCAACTACCATTAGTGTCAGTGCACAAAAAACATATACACAGGGCGCTATCACTATAAATATGCCGATGCAGAGCCAACAGGTTGATGCTAAGCAATACTTTACAAGTGACTCAACCGCCCTTTCATTTACAGCAGGCCCTGCAACTATTAAAGTATTGATTGATGCAAAAGAAACATTAATTGCTGTTTTAGTTGATGTACCGGTTGCGTCAATGAAAAAGGCGGCTATTTACACACCTGCCGAAATTGAACAGGCTTTAGAGGCATTTCCTAAATTTACATTTGCACCACCAACTGATACCAAACAAATTTCGGGGTTTAATTGTAAAAAAGTGGTAGCTACAGATACCAAAACTAACAAAACGTACGATGTATGGATAACAAATGATATAACCCTTCCGGCAAATGTTATACCTAAGTATTACGCTGCCATTGGCGGGGTTCCAATACAATATACCTCATTTAGCCAGGGCCAGGAAACGCTGATTACCGTTACGGGCGTAACAGACGAAAAAGCCCCCGCCGGAACATTTAGTATCCCCTCTGATTATGATAAAATATCGTTAGACGACCTAAAGGCCATGAGCGGTGGCGGGAATTAGTAATTTCTAAATATTGTGTTAATTAAACAAAATCCAAATTTATGAACATTAAACTTTTTAACGTTGCCCTGGGCATAGCGCTTACTGCAATAACCATTAGTGCCAGTGCACAAAAAACCTACACACAGGGCGCCATTACTATAAGTGTGCCTATGCAGGGCCAACAGATTGATGCTAAGCAATACTTTACAGGTGATTCAACCGCCCTTTCATATACAGCAGGCCCTGCAACTATTAAAGTATTGCTCGATGCAAAAGAGACATTGATTGCTGTTTTAGTTGATGTACCGGTTGCTTCAATGAAAAAGGCGGCTATTTTAACATCTGCCGAAATTGAACAGACTTATGCGGCATTTCCTAAATTTACTTTTGCGCCATCAACTGACGCCAAACAAATTTCGGGTTTTAACTGTAAAAAGGTGGTTGCAACAGATACCAAAACAAATAAGACTTATGATGTATGGTTCACAAATGACGTAACGCTTCCGGCAAATGCTATACCTAAGTATTACGCTGCCATTGGCGGGGTTCCAATACAATACACCTCATTTAGCCAGGGTCAGGAAACCCTCTTTACTGTTACAGGCGTAACTGACGAAAAAGCCCCGGCGGGAACATTTAGCATCTCATCTGATTATGAAAAAATATCGTTTGATGACCTAAAGGCCATGAGCGGCGGCGGGAATTAATAATTTTAGTTTATTACCAAATATTGTATCTATTAAAACAAATCTAATTTATGAATATTAAACTTTTTAATGTTGCCCTGGGCATAGCGCTTACTGCAACCACCATTAGTGCCAGTGCACAAAAAACTTATACGGAAGGCGTTGTTTCTTATTCCACAGAAATGCGGGGGCAACCGGCTGATGTTAAGCAATATTTTACAGCTGATTCATCTGCGATGATAATAACGGTGGGGCCTGCGGTGGTAAAAATCCTGACGAACGCTAAGCATGATTACCTTGCAGTTGCACTTGATGTACCTGTTGCCTCTATCAAAAAGGTCGGTATTGCGACTCCGGCAGAACTTGAAGAAGGTGCGGCTGCCTACCCGTCCTTTACTTATACTCCAACTGCTGAAACAAAACAGATCTCGGGCTTTAACTGTAAAAAGGTAGTAGCTAAAGACTCGAAAAGCGGAAAAACCTATGATATATGGATAACTAATGATATAAGCGTTCCGTCAACTGCAATTCCTTTCTACTATTCAGCAATTGGCGGGTTCCCTGTACAATACACGGCCTTTCAACAAGGCCAGGAATCAAGTATTACCATTTCAGGAATATCAGGTGATAAAGCCCCTGCGGGGACATTTGGAATCTCGAAGGATTTTGAAAAAGGCACATTGGCTGACCTAAATTCAGGCGGATAATTTTTTTTAATCGTTGGCATTGAAGTTTGCAGTTTTCAGTGGGCAGTTTACATCAGTAAGCTTGTCTATTGAAATCTGCAAATTTTGTATTAAAGCTAATTCAGATTTAGCTCCATAGCTAATTCATTTAGCCATTCGCCAAACAACTGGCTTTCAAAAGCTACTGCTTTTTGAGCATGCATTTCCCAATCAGGCGAGAATTTTTTGAGCTGATTGATCATTTCTTCCAGGTGCCCCTCCTCCTCTAAAATAATCGATTTCACATTTACTTTGCTTCCCACATTATCAAGGCCTTCCTGGTAAACAGGGTAAAGTTCATCTGCGCGAACTTCAATGGCGTAGGTTACCAGCAGGTATGCAGCAAAACGCAGCTCTTTCCCTGCAAGCTGCAACTCCCTTTTTAAGTAACGGCATACTTCAATATCTAACTGGTTAAGATAATATTTGCTAAATGCTGGCGCTAACAAGTATTCAGCGGCATAAGTGGGGCAAAGGTCCTTGCCTGTTTTTTCAATTTGTTTTTTCAGGTAAAAAGCATGACGGTGTTCTTCGGCAGCATGCTTTAATATGATATAGGTTACTGTGAGCGGGTCTTCACTGGCCGATATTTTTCGTGCCCCCGTGTTTTCCATCAGGGATAATGTGTTCAGCCATTTAGCGTGCAAGTTATTGTCGGCTATAATTGAGGGTAAAAGTTTATTTAGTTCCATAATATTTTTTTGATTGCACCGATTAGATAATGATTAAAAAGATTAATCGGTGTAATCACTCATAATAATCGGTGTAATCATATTTCTTCCAAAGCTTGTTCAATTTTGCTGTAAACGTAAGTCAGCTGGGCATCAGTAATGCAATAAGGGGGTAAAATGTAAATTGTGTTTCCAAGCGGGCGCAATATTATACAGGCTTCTAAAAAGTAGCTGTATAAGGTATCCCGCAGTGAGTTAAAATAAGAGGTATCATTCCCGGTTTGCCATTCCATAGCCAAAATGGTTCCTGTTTGCCGTATGGTTTTAATTTTAGGATGATCTTTTATCTTTATGGCAAATTGCTTGTGCATTGATTCGATCCTTTTTATGTTTTCGGATGTTTCCGGCTCCAAAAAAAGATCCAAACTCGCCAATGCCGCCGCACAGGCAACAGGATTAGCGGTGAACGAATGCCCGTGGAACAGGGTCTTCAATCTGTCGTCAGATAAAAATGCATCGTAGATATTTTGGGTACAGGTGGTAAGCCCTAAAGCCATTGTACCGCCCGTTAACCCTTTCGAAAAACACATAATATCCGGCTGTTCACTTACATGATTGCATGCAAAAGGCTTACCCGTACGACCAAATCCTGTAAATATTTCATCGGCAATCATTAAAACACCTTCTTCGCGGCAACGCGCCATCAACTGATTAAGGTATTGGGCCTCATACATAATCATCCCACCTGCACCCTGTACTAAAGGTTCAAATATGAAACATGCCGCATTAGATTTGAGATTTGAGATTTGAGATTTGAGATTTTCAACGTTTGATTCATCAGGCAGATCAATAAATTCCACCTCAAAAAGTAACGAATCAAAAGCTGCGGTAAAAGCGCTGCGACCGCTAACTGCCATAGCCCCGAACGTATCGCCGTGATAGGCATTTTTAAAGGCGATTATTTTAGTACGGTTTTCGCCCTTGTTATGCCAGTATTGCAGGCACATTTTTATGGCTACCTCAACAGCTGTTGAGCCGTTGTCCGAATAAAAAACTTTTTGCTGGTTTCCTGGTAATATCGGAAGCAACCTTTCGGCTAACTCTACAGCGCCTTCATGGGTAAACCCGGCGAAAATTACGTGTTCCAGTTTTTTTAATTGTTCCGAAACTTTTTGCGCGATGTATGGATGTGCATGCCCATGAATGTTTACCCACCATGACGATACCGCATCGATATATTTTTTACCATTTTCATCAAACAGGCAGACGCCTTCGCCCCTTACTATGGGTACGGGCGGCAAGGCCGTTTTCATTTGGGTATAAGGGTGCCATATTACTTTTAAATCCCTGTCAGTCAAATTCATATATTATTCATTAAAAGTCTTGCCACGTGCTGGTCAGTTGAGAAAAGAAAATCTTCAGCTCCAATACCTGCTAATTTTACCCATCTGAATGATTGCAACACCTCCCCTTCGCCATCAAAATCAAAAACTGCGGTTTTAATAACCAAATTTAACGGGTTTACATTTTTAACCCTGTAATATACACTGATCACCTGCGAATTATTAAAGGCCGATTTTACAAAGAAATCTGTGGTATAAAAATGGCTGATGACTTCAATTTCCGCGTCACATTCTTCTATAAACTCCCGTTTCAAACCTTCAATAAGGCCCTCGCCAAATTCAAGCCCGCCGCCGGGAAATTTTGTAAAACGCATGCCATATTCCTGTTCATCACTGATCAGTATCTCCCTGTCATTATTAATCAGCAGGCCATAAACACGTACATTAAATGGGTACATTATTCAAAGTGTTTTTTGTTGCGGATAATTTTATCCATCGTCCAGGCTATATCTTCGGTTTTCGGTTCCGCCCTTATAGGGCAGTTTTTCATGCTGCAATAGTGGCAGCACTGGGGTACACAAGGGTCAGTATGTATAAACAATTCTGTTTTAGTAACCTCTCTGTTAATTAATTTATCCACCAGTTTTACCTCTTCGTGTACCCGGTTCAGATCAAAGTAATTTGGCAGCGTTAAATGGCAGTCGATATGCAGTTCATTGCCATACTTCTGTGCACGAAAGTTATGTATGTCGATCCATGCATCCCTTCTTTTTTCGTTTAAAACGTTTATAACTTCTGTCACCACACCAAAATCAGCTTCGTCCATCAATCCGGAAACCGATTTACTGACTAATTTATAACCGCTATACAAAATGTACAAGCCTACTAAAATAGATAAGGCGCTATCAAGCCAAATAATTTTTGTGAAATTGATGAGCAATAACCCAATCACCAAACCAATGCTGGTGATCATATCTGTTAATAAGTGCCTTCCATCCGCATCAATAGTAATAGATGGCAATGACTTTCCCTTCCTGATCATGTAAAAACCTAAGGAGCCATTAATTATCCCGGTTGCCCCTATTATGGCAGCGCCTGTTAAAAGATCGTGAAGGTTGTTTGGATAAAAAATCCCGTAAACGGATTTAATGATGATCGTGATGGCTGCAATCCCGATTAATGAGCCTTCGATAAAAACCGAAAAATATTCAACTTTTCCATGTCCGTAAGGATGGTTCTCATCCCTCGGCAAAGCGGCGAGATATATACTGAAAAAAGCAAACGAACTTGCAAGCACATTTACGATACTTTCGGCAGCATCAGTAAGCACAAAATTTGAGGATGTTAAAAAATAAGCGGCGAATTTTGCCAGCATCAGGACTATACCTGTAATTAATGAAATCAGTATAATCCTTTTTTGTTCTTTCAAAACAATAGCTATTTGCGGGCAAAAATAAGAATAAGTGTGGGAATAAAAGTAGAAAGGTGAAAGGTAAAAGGCGAAAGGTAAAAGGAAAATATCCTATCCTTTCTTCTTTGGCTTTCAAATCTCAGTAAGCGACGCTTTTCCTTTCACCTTTTACCTTTAACCTTTAACCTAATTTTCTATATTTGCCGCAATATTAAAAAATTATATGACTGCACTAAGTAACAGGATCAATAACCTGTCAGAATCCGCAACAATTAAGATGGCCAAAATGGGCCGCGAACTTGCCGCAAAAGGCGTTGATGTGATCAGCCTTAGCTTTGGCGAACCTGATTTTCATACCCCCGAACATATTAAGGAAGCTGCCAAGCAGGCGATGGATAAAAACTTCACCTACTATACCCCTGTTTCCGGTTATCCCGAATTAAGGAAAGCGGTTGCTGCCAAACTTAAAAATGAAAACGACCTTGATTATGATTTTAGTCAGATAGTTGTTTCCACCGGCGCTAAACAGGCTATTGCAAACGCCGTGCTTTGCCTGATAAACCCCGGCGAAGAGGTAATTATTCCAACACCTTACTGGGTTTCATATTCTGAAGTGGTAAAACTGGCAGAAGGTGTAAGTGTTTTTATCGATGCGCCTGTTGAGCAGGATTTTAAAATAACACCGGCGCAGTTAGAAGCCGCTATCACACCAAAAACAAAGCTGTTTATGTTTTCATCGCCGTGTAACCCTACCGGCAGCGTTTACAGTAAAGCCGAATTAGAAGGTTTAGCTAAAGTATTTGAAAAACATCCGGGCATTTATATCCTGTCGGATGAGATATATGAGCACATCAATTTTATAGATAAACACGAATCGATTGCGCAGTTTGATTATATAAAAGACCGCGTTGTCATTATCAACGGCTTTTCAAAAGCATTTGCCATGACCGGCTGGCGCATTGGCTATACAGCTTCAAATAAAGAGATTGCCGCAGCATGCGATAAAATGCAGGGACAAATTACATCCGGCACTTGTTCCATTACCCAAAAGGCGGGTGTTGCAGCATTGGAAGGCGGGTTAGAAAGCGTTTTAGAAATGCGCAAGGCCTTCAAAAAACGCCGCGACCTGGTTTATGGTTTGTTAAAGGATATAAAAGGCGTAAAAGTAAACCTGCCCGAAGGCGCGTTTTACTTTTTCCCGGATGTAACTTCCTTTTTCGGCAAAAGCTATAATGGCAAAACCATTAAGGATGCTGATGAACTAAGCATTTACCTGCTCGAAGAAGCGCACGTAGCTACTGTAGGCGGTGATTCATTTGGCGATACAAAATCTATCCGTATCTCGTATGCTGCTGCTGAAGATAAACTGGTGGAAGCGGTGAGAAGAATAAAAGAAGCTTTGGGGAAATTGGGTTAGAGGGAGTCCGAAAGTCGGGAAGTCCGAAAGTCCGGAAGAAGCTGCAATTGAGAGTCCGAAAGTCGGGAAGTCCGGAAGAAGCTGCAACTGGTTTTCGCAAAATAACTTAGCTATGTAAACGGATTTAAATTCAAAAAGACCGAAAGATGAAAAGATTATACTTTTCTTCTTTCGGTCTTTCCGTCTTTCGGACTTCCGGACTTTTCGGACTTTCCCGACTATAGCGTAAAGCCGTAGGCAATGCGTAAAGCAACGGTGCCAAAGTCATAACTCTGACCGGAGTAGTTCTCATACCGTACACCTACATCCCACGATTTGTTGGCCCAGCCTAAGCCTGGCGATAACAGCAGCTTTGTATTTCCGCCTGTGTTGGTTTCAAAACCGGCACCTGCTTCCGCGCCAAAATAAATGGGTGAATTAAAGAAAAACTTGGCTCCGACCTTTACAGGAACCATTCCAAAACTTTTAAAGCCTAAAGCTTTAACCGCATCATCGGCAAAGAAATTATAATACCCGGATGTTAACATTAATGCTACATTTTTATCTAAGCCATATTGTAAACGCGCGGTACCGCCGAGGTCAAATTTCGAATAATTGGAAACATCGCCGGTTGGTATCCCGCCTTCAATTCCAATGCCTAAGCGCCAGTCGCTTTTATCAGTTGTTTGGGCCTTTACATTTGTCGCAAAAAATATAGCTGCAACAGTTGCTACCGAAGCTATCCATTTTGTTGTGTTTTTCATTGTTGTGTTTTTCATTGTTGTGTATTTCATTTGGTGAATAAATAGATAATATTATAAACACCGCATTAACAAATACTTTGCCACTAATGCCAATTTTGATGTTATTAGGCTTACTCCAAACCTGAAAAAAAATAAAAAATTGAGGGTTATCAACAATTGTTAATTGTTATACGCTGATAATCAATGAAGTTTCAATGTTGATTTTCTAATCAGAACGGTTAGTAAATAAAATTATATAAATAGAAAATAATTATTGCTAAAATTAATTTTTTAAGATTTGACCTGTATTTTTGCCTGTTAAAAAGGGCAAAAAAATGGTTACAAACAGTAAGCCATTCAAAATACCGGGGTGTCCGTCCGTAATTATTATGGGACACTCCGGGACGGGACGGACAGCCTATTGCAATTCCGTCTCCGCAGGGTCTCTCGCAGAGGACCCTGCGCTGCGTAACGCTCCCGGGAACGCAGGGTCCTGTTCCAGAGACCCTGCGGGGACACACAAAGTGTCCGTCCGTAATTATTATGGGACACTCCGGGACAGGACGGACAATCTATTGCAATTCCGTCTCCGCAGGGTCTCTCGCAGAGGACCCTGCGCTGCGTAATGCTCCCGGGAACGCAGGGTCCTGTTCCAGAGACCCTGCGGGGACACACAACAATTTAAGCGACCCGCCTGACCGGGTGGGTATTTTTGGTATGATTGGTCTGTTTTATATCCCCATTCCAAATTTTTTGTGGAAACTAAAAATAAATACCTGTGTTTATATTAGGTACATTTGGGTAAGCTTAACCTAATCAAAATATGACCACAATAACGAAAAAAGCTGCTAACAAAGAGCTACAGGATATAAAAAATGCCATAATAGAGGCCAGAAGGGAGTTATTTGAAGCTAATATGGACATTTTGAAGGCCACAGAGAGGCTTCTGAAAGTTAGAGAAGCCGTACTTGCAGCCAACAACACTCTTATTAATGTTAATCATGAAATAATCTTTAAGTCTGCTTCTATTATGATTAATCATACGTTGAAATGTGTAACGCCTGAAGAAGATTACCAATTAAATTAGGCTGCGTAATGCTTCCGGGAAAGTAGAATCCTGTTCCAGAGACCCTGCGGGGACATATGTTGC
>Ga0302221_10002818_pt1 | contig 10690 bp, 1 predicted proteins | sample II_Palsa_E2_1_FD_193517 | JGI IMG/M metagenome (GOLD analysis project Ga0302221, IMG submission 193517) | Peat permafrost microbial communities from Stordalen Mire near Abisko, Sweden - II_Palsa_E2_1 | ecosystem: Environmental > Terrestrial > Soil > Palsa > Peat permafrost | place: Sweden...
AAGCCTCGGCCTTAAAGCTACTTAATTCGACAGCAATAAGACGAGAGGGTAATTCTATAATTAATAGTAATTAAAACTAGTCGAGAGGTATATAGTTTCTTGCCAATTAATAAATAATAAGTATAAAGCTTTTATTTATCTTTATATAAACTTATATTATATAAAGCTAAGCATAATTAAAATAAATTATAACTAAGACAAAGCACTTAAATCTAATATCCTTGTAATCTTTTCTTAACCCACTTGTCTAAGACTAGAATAAGCTTCTTATAGCTTAGCGTGCTATTAAATAGCTGCTTTAAAGTCTATTCGAGCAGCTTTCCACTACTTTAGTCTAAATTCTCATTGCTATCACATGCTTTAGTGCTAATTAAACCTATTAAGCTAAGCTTTAAAGGACTATGCTATAAGATAAACCGTTAAACAAGTTTAATACTTGCAATAATTTCGAAATTACTTTAATTTCTTTTTTAATTAACAAATATAAAGTAAGAACTTTAAATACATTATGCTTAAATTATTATAGTTTTGCTAATACAAGTATTTGCTAGTCAATCTTACCTTCCTTTTATATATAATACTCCTCTTTGCCAAAGTTTTTATAAAAAATAGCCTTTATTTTAAGTTTAATAAAGCAATTAATATTATAGTTACTTAAACCAAATCTTAAAAGCTTACTAAGACTTCTTAAACGATATAATAATAGAGCACGAAATTCTTATACCTAAAATCTAATCTTATAAAACTTTGCTTCCTTGCTTTATTCGACCCTCTTATCCTTAATAAAGACTAGTATTACTATTCTTGCAACTTAGTAAGCTAAGAGGTACTTAAATAGTTATTCTAATATCTATTATAGCGTCTTAGGAATATAATACAATAAAGATGCATAAATTACTCCTCAAGTACTTAAATAGATATATTAAAGCAAAACATTTATAGCTATATTTACTGGAATTTTGTTAAGGATATTATTATTATAAGTTAATATATATTAGATGCTATTTCTTCTTATTAGCTACATTATATAAGCATAAAGTATAAATATAAGGCATAATCCTTATAGCTTGTATATTTTATAAGGCTAAGTAATAGCAAGTTTAATACTAGTAAGTTATAAGAATAAAATAAGCAAATTAGGAAATCTTATAACTATTAGTTACTTTATTAGTTGCTTAGAATATGTATATGCTTAAGGGAAGCCTTGCAAATATCTTATTATACTAATTTATAAAATTTCTTCGAGCTCTCCTTCTATATTATTAAAGTTAAATAAATAATATACTTTCTTGTTTATAAGGCTATTAAGGAAGAAGGAGTTTGCATATATACTAGAAACTTAAACGAAGTACTAAAGTCTAGTTATCTTTGTCGCTAAGGCTCTTAGCTAAAGTAAGGGTAAGCAATTATCTAAAACGACTTTTAAAAGAGGTGCTTAAAAGCTAATATTTGTAATAGTATAAATGATTATTATAACTTCTTGCTTAATTTTATAAAGAGTTTTAGCAATAATACTATAGCACTCCTTTGTTATATCGCTAAGAATAAGGATAGTTTTTCCGACTTTAATTCGGTTTTCGATATATCGAAACTACTTAAGTATAATATATTTTTACTATTTTAAAGCTATATTCTCGAATTTATAAATTAAGATATATAGCTATTATATATTAAGGACAATGCTAAGCTTATATAAGAGATAACCTCCGAGGCCGCTAGTTGCCCTTATTAAAAAGACTACTTGTTCCTTATAAAACTTGTAAATTTCTACTATTATTTAATATAAAAATAGTTTAAAACTTTTAAAGTAATTAAAAAGAGAAAATAGTTTACTAGCAAGATCTCTCTTTATTTATCTTAATAAAGACTTATACTTTATTTTAAGTATAAGCCGCTATAAACCGTTATCTTCTAATTAAAGCTTACCCTTAATAGCGCACTAGCACCTTATAAGCCGGTTTCTTATACCTTAACGTGGCTAGCTACTTATGCTTATTAGCCTTAACAAATTAAGGGTACTTGCTTAATTATTTTCCCTTATTTGCACTTATATTAGTTTTGCACCTTAATTTTGCATCTTTACTCTAAATTTTAGCTTTAAATCGTAGCTTTACACCTTAGCTTTAAATCTTAGCTTTAAATCCTAGTTTACTCGATTTAATTATTAATAAGATTATTACTTAAAAAACATGCTAGTAAAGATAGCGGATTCCGGTTTTACTAGCAAATAGTTATAAATATAGTATAAGAACTAGTTATATAATTTAACGAAAATGCAATAAAGCCCTTTTATCCTCGAAGTAATGCATTTAACAATTGTTATTAAAGAATAAGATAAACAAGTTAATAATGTAAGCGTGCTTTAGCTTAACTCTTTATAGCAATTGCTATTTGTATTATTTTCTAAAGCTCCCGAGATTATTATATTTGACTTAGGATTCTTTCTTTAACTAATTATTAAAAAGTTTAAAAACCAAGTTTAAACTCCTCTTTTCTTATTCTTTTAAAAGTTATACTTGCTTAGCAAAGAAGGAAAAGGAGATAGCTTTTAAGTTAAATTAAAAGTTTCTTGCGCTAACTTAAAAAGACATCCCCGATATGTCTAAGAGCAACTTTATTATATTTATAAACAAGATTAATGCTAAGAAAGGAGAGCTAAAACTTATAAAAGAACTTCCTCCTCGAGATATTAATAGTTTATAATAAGCCTTAGTCGTTTGCTTAATTCTCGGCTCGATATTCCTTTTCGCGCTTAATAACACTATTATTGCAAGTATTTAACTAGTTATTAGTATACACTTTAATATAGTTAGCAAGCTTAATTAGCTTAATATTGCCTTCTTAATTAGTATAGCGCCGATAAACTTAATTTAAGCTAAGATTTATAAATAATTTAATATAAAGTAGACTTATATTCTTTATATTACCCTCTTCGAAGTTAGCTTAGCAACTTGCAACGTAGCTCTATTAATAGCTATCTTAATTATTAGACGTGCTATTTGCGGTCTAAGAGGATTAAGGATATATATTAGTGCTATAGCTTTGCTAGCTATTATAACTACTATATACAAATGTCTTATCTATCTCGGAAGCACTAGTCTTACTTAAGGTCTTAAAGCAATCTTAGGGCCTATAATCGGAGGAGCATTTACAAATAGCTTAGCAAGTTAAAGATAAGCATTTTATATTAACCTTTATACTAGTGCTATCTATGCAGCTATTTGCCTCTTTGCACTCTTTAATAAGGACCCTTACTTTAAAGTCTCTCTTATAAATTGTGCATGGGAGATAGACTATATTAAAGCTGCTCTCTTATTTAGTGCTTTTGCCTCCGGATTTATAGCTATTTCGTTTAATAGAATCGCTTACTTATAAAATAGCAAAAAGATCCTCGGCCTCTTTTTCTACTTTAGCATTTTCTTTATTATACTCGGGATTTAATAAGCATATATAATATTTATTACTATATCTTATCGCATTTTGCTTATCGAATTCTTCAAATTACGCATAATCTTTATCTTCTTTGCTATAACCTTTGCAAGCAGCATTATAGTCTTCCTCTTTATTTATCTAGTCCTTATATTCTTTTAACTTATATATAACGATATTGCCCTCGAAGCTAGCATTTGTCTTTTGCCCTTTATCTTCCTTATAATATTTGCTATTATTAGAAATAATACTATTTTCTTAGTATACGAATATTATATGCTTTAATATACTTTTAATAGCATCCTTATTATTACTAGAGGCGCACTTATATATACTATTAATATAGATTTAAGCGTCTTTCGCGTTTATAGCCTTAGCATAATTATAGGGTTTAGCATTAGCCTTCTTATACAAGTATTATTCTCTATTGCCTAAGCTACAATTAAGACAAAGTTTATTGCTTTAAAAGTAGGGTTTATTACTTATACTTAAGTCTTTAGCGTTACTATTGCACTTGCAATTGTAAACTTTATATTCTTAAATAAATTATAGCTTATAATTTATATAATCTTTCTTGAAGTTTTTATATTAAATATCTAAGTTGCAATTACAAGAGCTAAAAGTGTCTTAATTGCAAGTTTGCTTTTATATAAGGGGAAATATATAGCTAAGGAAGTAATATATTAAATATTATAAGATAAATAGATAAATATTTGAATCTTTAATTTTCGCATTGCTTTATTAAAACGTAAATCTCGACTTTAAATCTTTACTTACTATAAACACGTGATATAATAGTAGTGCTTTACACCTTTTTCGGACCTAGAGCTAAGATATTTAATTATAGCAAGTCCATATCTAGCTCCCTTCTACTATAAGCATTAGCCTTAACTAAAATTTACACTATTAATAACTTAAAGAATTTCTTGCCCGCTAAAACTTAGCAAATATAATATTTAAACTAAATCTTCAAATAATTATAACTTAGCTAGTTGCTAGTAAATAGCTTAAATATTAAAGTAACTACTATTTACTCTTATACTAGGATAATCTTCTTAGCTAGTAACAAGATAATAAATTTATCTTCTTAAGATATTAACAACCCTTTAAATTATTTTTAAAGTCTTTAAATAGCTTATAACACATTTATAATAAGGTTATAAACATTTACTTTTACCTTTTTAGTATAATCATTTTTGCAACTCTTCTAATTTATATTTGCGTAAAAGTATACAAGAATTATATTATAGTTTAAGTAAGCGATATAATTAGCTTTATAGCTTTTTTTTTTTGAAGCGACCCTTTGCTTTTTCTTCTCGGCGTTATTTTATATTATATCAAATTATAGCAAAACTATAGCAGCGCACTAGAATTAATTAAACTATTTAAGAATTGTGATCCTTATATAAGGATCAATAGTCCCTTTAATCTATTATAAGTTTTATTATAATCTAAACTTGCAAAAACTATATTAGACTTTAGTCTTTATTTAAGCTACAATTTATATTATAGTAACTTTAACCCCTAAATTTCGATATTTAACCTTTAAAGTATATTAAACTATAATATACGCTTCCTTTAGCCTTTTAATTGTAGCTTTTATAACGTATAAAGTTATTATTTATAGCTAGGAGATTTAGAACTATAAGATAAGCCTAATATACTTGTTAATTATAGTAGTGCTTAATCTCCTCGGAGCTATTATTTATATAGCAAGGATTCTAGAAAGGTGATGCCGACTTCGATTCGACATTTATAAATGCAATTATTAAGCATTCCATTTTATAGTTATCTTTGCTAGCTTAATATATATATTTAAATTACTAAGCGCTTTTAACTTTATTTACTCGCATTTATATACTTAAAGGTTTAAAGTTAAAAGTAACTATTAACGCAACTTTATAGCTAAATCTCGCTTATTAGTTTAGTAATTTTCCGGGATTAATCTTGCAAGTAAGATTATATTCTTTATATTCACGAAAGCAAGCTTTTTTAAATATAGTTATAATTAGTCCTTGCTTAAAACAAGTTATAAGTAATAGCCTTATTAGTACATTTAATATGGCTATTAGTTAAGTCTAGGACTTACCTTGCAAGTTAAGATGCATAAACCGGCAATATAAATTTATTATCTAAAAGGAGTTAACACCTCCGAGCTAAACATCTAATAATAAGTTATACTAGTAAAGTAAGTACTATAACTTGTCTCGCAGCTACGCTATAAGACCTCTATCCAAGTATAAAAGCTTAGCATTTTCCCCTTTTAGTTTACTTTACTCACAAATCTTTTTATCTTAATAGCATTTTAAAATCTTTAAACTATAAAGATTTTATTAAACGCATCCGACTTATTAAAACGCCGCAGCAATAAAAGCCTAGCTTAAACTAGCAATAGTAACGTGAATAAGGACTAAAAAACCGGTAGCTCCTTATACGTAGCCTTTAAGTTAAGGAAGAAGAAGTTATAAGATAGCACTCGAGGTAAGAGCTTTAAATATTATATTCTTAAGTGTTGCTTATTATAGAACAAACTAGCTAATATTAATTAATAATAACCTTATCAATTTACAAGAGCGGCTAGCCGACTAAGGACTATTTAAAAAGATTTAAATTAATAAGATAATTTAAGACAAAAAGAAGCTATAAGCTATTTATAACTTTATAAATAACTTTACTTAATTGAGATAAATGCTTCTTATACCGGCTCTTAAGCCCTTATTAGTAAACGCAGCTTGTCTTTCTCTTTAATAGCTAAGTGCTTATAATAATATACTTACAAGTACTATTATAGATAGTGTAAGTCTTTTACAAATAAATTAATTATAAATAGCTAAAGCTTATACTTATACAAATATGCTATATAAGAGTTATTCGGAAGTATTATAACACTTACTCCTTAACTTTAAGTAATTAGTAAAGTATAATATTAATCTTATAAGATATAATTATTAAAGAAAAGGATCTTTGTAAAGCAGAAAGCTAATTGCTTGCGCTCCTTAGCTTTAAGAGATTTTTAAACAATCTCAAGTTAGCTAAAGAGAAAAACGATTTCTGATAGCATATAAAAAGATACTTTAATATTTACTTACTAGATTGCCCCTTTAAGATTTCCGGTACAAATCGATATAAAATAATTACATATAAAGCGACAATTATTATATAAAAACTAATTAAAGCAAGCAAAGAGATTAAGTATTTTTGCAAAATATAAGCTATTTTAATAAAGGAGGAAGAAGACGACCTCGTATAAAGGGAGCATATCTTTAATATTATAATAATAGCTTAAAATAAGGCTACTTCTTATTTATTTAGACCGGTTAATTAGCTAAATTATAATTATAAAAAGGCAAATGCTCGATTTACCTCGATTAAAGGAACCGGGATAAAGGCTATAGCTATAAAGGATATTAAAGTTAGTAAAAAGATTACACTTTTTTATATTAAAGGCTATTTTAGAAAGGGTAATTGCAAATGCCTTTATAAGACTTGTAAAGTTTATTACTGAAATAGCTAAGTTTCGGAAGATCGGATTAGTTTTTATCCCTTGCTAAAAGCGTCGCTTAAATATAAGTCTTAACAAGAGAGGCAAGAGAAATTAAATAACTTGTTATCGGGTTTAAACGTTAAACTTATAGCTTAAGCTTATCTTGACAAATATTTTAAGGTTACTTAAAACTAAGTATTAAGTTACTCTTGCTTAATTTGCAAGAATTATAAGAAATTATACAAATATTAGTAGCTTAAGACGAAGTATAAAAGTAAATATAATAATAAAGAACGCGTTTACTCTCCGATACTCTAATAAAAGCAGCAAAAATGCAAGATGCGGGATAATTATCGCAAATATAGCGCAAAATCCTTTTTGTTACTTCTTATAACTTTTAAATAACTTAGCTTAAGACTTATGCTTTAAGAAAGTTTTAATTTTAAATAAAAATAAGGGAGTAATACTTAAACAAATTCTTATAAAATTAGCTATAAGAGTTACTATTACGCTATTAGTTATAGCTGCTTACTTACTCTTTTTGTTATATATCAAAATTAGCTTAACTTACTAGAAGCTATATAATATTATTTATAAATAAATTAAGGTTAAAATGTGGCTTTTTATACTTGCCCTTTTGCAATATATAACAAAAATTGCTCCCTCTTAGTTAAGATACTATTTTAAGGTCGAATATATTACCTAATCTCGCTCTTGATAAGCGAGCGATACTATCTTCGGTAATTATTTAAATCGGAGCTAGAAATAGTAACCTTTCAAGTTTCTTAAGTCCTAAAATAGCTTTTAAGAGCCTTTAATTATTTTTAGTTTATAAAGCTTTCTTTTATCGATATAGTTTACTAATTCTTATACTGTCTTTGTTTGCTAACTATTTTTTTTATTTGGAAGCTGCTTAATTTTTTATTTATCTTTTTCGGCTATTAATATTAGCTTTTAATTTGTTATTATAAAGGAGAAGACTCTTATAATAGTCTCTTTTCTAAATAGAATATTTACTTCCTTCTTTGCAAGTATTAAAAGGCTATATAACTTATTTATTAAATTCTTATTGCTTATAAGTATAAGGCTTTTAATTTTATTCTTCTCCTTTAATATAGCGCTTTACTTTTTATAACGTGACTCCTTAGCAAAGTTCTTCTTTACTATTATAACCTTTATTCTAATATCTTTATTAAGTTAATATGCAATTAAAGATCTCGTTATTAGACTTTAGCGCAACGACTATAAACTACTAGTAAGAATACTTAATAGGTTTTTTTTAGAAATATTACAAAACTATACTTTGTGCTAATAGCTATAATAAAGCGCAAACTTGTTATTGCTTAAATTGCTTTAACTAGATCTTTAATTTCTAGTTGTCTAATAATATTTAATATTAGTTTATTATTCGGCGGCTTTTGACATATACGCTAATATTACTTTATTATTATTGTAAGAGCAAATGCACAAGTACTAGTTATTAGCCTTATAAGTATTATTATCCTAATAGCTTTTAAAAGCTAGTTTAAAGGTAAGCTTATAACCTAATATTAAAGCTGCTAATATAGACTAAGTTTAAGTAGTAAATCGGGCCTCTTTATAATCTCTTATAGTTCTATTATTGTTCTTCTTGCCGAGTTTGCTACTTATATTTATTAGTAATATACTTTAATAGAAGAAGAGCTAATTCCGGATATGATTTTAGTATTAGTAGCTTCGAGTCTTTTACTAGCGTCCTTGTCGCATAGCGTTATATAAGAAAATTAATTACTTAAAAAACTTTGCGCTATTATATAAGAAGCACGTCTTAAAAGCAAAGAAAAGAAGAGGCAAGAAAAGAAGAAGCAAGAAAAGTAAAGCTATAATATTTACGCTAAAATTATAATCTTAATATTTTTAATAGTTACTTTAGCCTTTACCTCGGTTTATTTACTAGTAGCTATATATGCACTTAGCAAGAAACTTTAGCTCTTTAAGACTTTTGTTAAGTTAATTATAATATTATCTATATTAGCTACTATTAATCACATTATAGCTATTATCCGCTCTCGGGAAGAAGGAATAGCTTAAGTTATCGAAATAGCGTTTAGCTTAAGTATACAAATCTCATTTTTCGTTTTCCTTCTTGCTATTACTTTTAGATAAGCCTTTAAAATTAAAGTTAAAATAATACTTAATAAATTTTAAGTAATTATATTAAGCTTAGCTATTCTTTTAGTTAATTATATTATTTATAATAAATTTACTTCTTAGTAAGTGCTTAGTCTTATGTTAAGCATTTATTAATTTTAAAATAAGCTAAAAGGAACAATTTTTATTATAGCATTCTTATTATTTGCAATTGCTACTTGGTTTTACCCAAATAATATATAATGTGTATAATTTCCCTTAACTAAAAACACAAATGCACTTTTTGCTACTATAATTAAAAGCCCTTCGGTTATTCTAGTCTTATAATTTTATAGTATATTTAAGTGGTTCCGAATTAGTTCCTTATAAGTTTTTGTTATAATCGCTTTTATTTAAGTCTTTGTAAGTTAAAACCGGTTAAGGTTGCTATATACTCTTTTGCATTTAAGGATTAAAGAGAAAATATAACTTTTTAACTGTGATTTTCTTAAAAAGTTAGCCTCTAATTCGCTTGCTATTTGGCATTGCGTTTTTTTGTTTTTGCAAAAAAGAGTAAGATAAACTATATATAGTAATAATTAGTTGTTAAGATATATAATAATAATAGAGTTTATTTTTAAACCTTAAATTATATCTATTTTTAAGCAATGCTTTTTCTAGCTCTTTTTATTTTTAGACTATTAATAAACTTTAAGCAAAATAAAGGCACACTTTTTAGGACTATATAGATCGACAATAATAAAGCTAGCTAATTAGACAAATATTAAGCTAAAGGAAAGATCCTCGAATCTATTAAGAAACTCCTCTAAAATTGTTATATTTAGTAGCACTAAGATGCTTTCCCCGGCGTTATTGCAATAATAGTTGCTCTCGGACAACTTAACGCAATAAAACCCTAAATAGTCGAAGCTCGAATTTTTTATAACAAAGAAATACAATAAATTAAAGCTTAAAACTAATACGAAGGTTATTGTATCTTGTGTTAATTGTATATATAAAGAAAAGAGAAATTAGAAAAGATAAATTATAAGTAAGGGAATTACTGGATCTCTTAACGCTTTTCTTATAAGGCTAAAGCATAAGAGAAAGCTACTAAATTAGAACACGCTATTAATAAGGCTATTAATCCTTTATGACAATTGCTATATTAAATTAGAGTAAGATAATAAGCTTAATTAAGATTATATCTTAAGTGTTAAAAATATTAATAAGATATTTGCAAGTTTAGTCTTATATATCTCATTTAAAGAAGTAAAGGCAATTGTCTCAAATAAAAAAATTATTATAAAAGGGGTTGCTATAAACGTTATCAAAACACTCGGCATAAATAGCAAATAGAAGGAACGGCCTCTACTAAATAAACTATAATCAATTTTAAAGACTTAGTAAACGAGAAGAAGCGCTTATCTTTAGACTTTTAAACATCCCTTTTTATTACTTGTTATCTAACGTCTATCCTTGCGTCGCGAGACGCACCCTATAACGAGACAAACCACAAGTACTTCTAATTTAAGGGCTTATAAATTTGCAAGAAAAAAATAATAAATCTATTATTCTTAATTTAATTATATTATATACCTTTCTTTAAATACTCCCTAACTTATTAATTCCGAAAATTATTACTACGTCGTCGTCGCCCACATAAAA